>JAABUK010000231.1_pt1 | contig 130258 bp, 98 predicted proteins | sample 5559141 | NCBI WGS metagenome assembly JAABUK01 (sample SAMN10711869, study PRJNA513367) | rock metagenome | isolation source: Antarctica rocks | place: Antarctica: Victoria Land, Pudding Butte nord | collected 2016-01-03 | reverse complement strand
TGCTGCCATGGAATGTATCGGTCCACGCCCACCACATACACCCTTAGCTTATGTGCCCACATAACGTTATGTGGATACATAAGCTATGACAGTCCCAGAAGAACGGCCCACACCACACGCTTACTATACGCGCAGGCTCCCTTCTCTTTCTCTTCCGCACCGAGGCCGAATGGGACGACATGCCTGATAAATCCAAAATAGTTCCGGCTGAAAATGATGGCAGTCTGAAGGCGCTGGAAGCGACTAACTTCTTCCTGGCGGATGTGCAGACGGGGCTTGGACCATTTCTCGCCGCGTATCTCGCAGGCGCGGGTTGGGGACCTGGCCGGGTTGGAGTGGTGCTTACGTTAGGAGGCATCATCTCTGTCGTGTTGCAGACTCCGGCGGGGGCTGTCGTCGATCGGGTCCGCTCGAAGCGCTCCATACTGGTCATCGCCTCTGCGGTTCTGGCGTGCGGGGCAGTGCTGCTCTCTTGGACGGCCGCACCTTGGGCGGTCTACACCTCCCAGCTGCTGATCGGCGGTGCGGGGCCTTTCCTCGCGCCCACTCTTGCCGCGGTGACGATGGGGTTAGTCGGCAGGGAGCTGTTCGACCGACAGTTTGGAAAGAACCAATCCTTCAACTCCGCCGGAAACGTCTTCTGCGCTCTGCTCATCGCGGGCGTCAGCAAGTTGTTTGGGAACCGCGCCATCTTCATCGCTGCCGCGGTGCTGGCTGTTCCTACCGTGCTCTCTGTCCTGCGTATTCGAGCCAAAGACATCGATTACGAACTGGCGCGTGGCGGAACGAAGAGCGATAACGAGCGATCCTCACCGAAGACTTCGGTCTTCAAAACTTTACTTGGAGATCGTGTCCTGCTGACCTTTCTCGCGTGTGCCTTCTTGTTCCACTTCGCGAATGCCGCCATGCTACCGCAGCTGGGAGAGATGCTTTCTCACGGGTCCGCAGCTTCCGCTGCGCCGTTCATGTCCGCCTGCATCGTGGTCACTCAGTTTGTCATCATGTGCTCGGCCGCTGCCATCGGCCGGTGGGCGAACGTGCATGGCCGAAAGCCACTGCTGCTACTGGGATTTGGCGTGTTGCCGGTGCGCGCCCTGCTCTACACGGTGGTTCACCAAAAGGTTGGGCTCGTCTCAGTGCAACTGCTGGACGGTGTAGCGAATGCCATCTTTGGTGTCGTTTCTATTCTGGTCATCGCTGACCGTACCCGTGGCACTGGACGTTTCAACCTCGTGCAAGGTGCTCTCGCTACGGCGGTGGGGCTCGGCGCAGCTCTCAGCACAACCTTTGGCGGCAAGCTAATCCAGCACGGTAGCTATCGAGTATCGTTCCTCGCGCTTGGCGGAGTCGCGGCCCTGGCACTCGCCCTGCTCTGGTTTGCCATGCCCGAAACGCGGGAGCAGGACTCTCACTCTCCAACTCAAAAACCAACAAAGACGCAACTGCACGAATAACAGCCTTTCTCTTCAATCCTTCCGTCCCAACCCGCCCGACGCGGCTGGAGTGATCTCCTGGGTTCACCTGGGCGATCTCCATATGCGGACCGCCGGCGAGCAGAACGATCTCGAACTTCAGGCCATCGTAAAAGAGGTGAACAGCGCCTTTGAAAAGTCCGTGAACTTCGTCTTTCTTCCGGGCGACAACGCCGACCACGGCGACGCATCGACTTACAAGATCATCCGGAGATCTCTCGACGCGCTCACCGTGCCCTGGTGCGCAATCGTCGGCGATCATGATGTCGAACAGCTAGGGCCGAACAAGAACGGGAGAAAATGGTAGATGCTTTCTCCTGCACTAGCTCACATTCTGCTGCCCCTCATTGTTGCTGTCAGCATCCTGCTGATGCTGATCCGGCCGCGCGGCATTGCCGAGGTCTACTGGATCGGCAGCGGCGCGTTGTTGCTCATCGTACTGCGCTTAGTGCCTCTAAAGCTCGCGGAAAAAGCAATCGCGGAAGGCTCCGATGTGTATCTGTTCCTGATCGGCATGATGCTGCTCTCGGAGCTGGCGCGCGAGCACGGCGTCTTCGACTGGCTCTCCTCGGTCGCCATCCGCAGCGCAAACGGGTCGTGCACGCGGCTGTTCACTCTGGTCTATGGCATCGGAACGCTGGTTACGATCTTCATGTCGAACGATGCAACAGCGGTCGTGCTCACCCCGGCCATTCTCTCGGCCGTTCGCAAAGCCAAGGTGCAGCCGCTGCCGTACCTTTTCGCTTGTGCTTTGATTGCGAACGCGGCTTCCTTCGTCCTGCCCATCTCCAATCCCGCGAATCTAGTTGTTTTTCACGGTGGAGGTATGCCCCCGCTGGGGCTTTGGCTCCTGTCCTTCGGTGTCCCATCCGTCCTCTCGATCGCCGCGACTTACGTGGTCATGCGCCTTCTCTATCGCAAGGATCTGCACGCTGAACTCGAAGGTGAAGTGGAGGAGAACCAGCTGACCGGTGAAGGCAAGCTGGTCCTTGCTGGACTCGCTGTCATGATTGTCGTCCTGCTCGTTGCCTCGACGCTCAAGAAAGACCTCGGCCTCCCCACTTGTCTCGCAGCTCTGGCGATTACGGCCGTTGTGTCCATCAAATCGAAGTCGAACCCGCTCAAGCTGGCGCGGGAGATCAGCTGGGGAACCCTCGCGCTTGTCGCCGGTCTGTTCATTATGGTGGATGCCATCGAAAGCCTTGGGGCGCTAAAACTGACGAGCGGTTGGCTGGCGTGGGCACAGCATCTCCCGTCTACAGCGGGAGCTTTGGTCGCCGGCTTTGCTGTCGCGATCGCAAATAACCTGGTTAACAATCTCCCGCTCGGTCTCATTGCCGGTGGAACCCTCCAGGCCGCGCACGCGAAAGGCCTCCTCGCCAATGCCGTTCTCATTGGCGTCGATCTGGGGCCGAACCTCTCGATCACCGGCTCGCTGGCAACGATCCTCTGGCTACTGGCCCTACGGAAGGAAAACCTCGATGTGAGCTTCTGGGACTTTCTCAAGGTCGGTGCCATCGCCATGCCGGTCGCTCTGGTGCTATCGATCAGCGGAGCGGTCTTGATGCACCTTTTCCTTCCCACCAACTAACCCCATTTACTCTCTCGGGAAAACCCCATGAATCTTGGCTCGATCATCCCCTTCATCATCGTCGGCGGCGCACGATGTTGTTCACTCTAGGTTCAGCCTTGCCCGATAAGTCCGAGCCGATCCTCGCTGGCAAGCGCATGTCTTTTAACTCAGGGGAACGTAGGCGACCGCTCTCCCTCGTTAGAGACGCCGCTCATGTGAGCCTTGGACTCTCGCGTCGCAAGCACCTCACGATTTCTGAGTGAGCCAAGGAGGCTCGCATTGGTACGGCTAACATAACCAAGTCACCAAGCGTGATGCCTTACCGGCCTGCTATTCAGGGACTGGCGCTCTTCTCTCCATCCAGTGGCATATCTATCAAAAAGCAGCTGGAATCTGGAAGCTGTGTGTCGGCTCTATCAGATGCAGCATCTCGTGTAGCAAGATGTACTCCAGACATGAGCGTGGCTGCCTTGCCAGTTCTGAGTTCAAGCGAATGTGTTGCTGCTTATGATTGCAACTCCCCCATCTAGTTTTCATACGTTGCACGAACAACCTCTTAACCCGAACACCCACCAAAGCCTCAAGCTTAGGCTGGCAGACGGGGCAGTTTCCGCATCCATGCCGCGCGCAACTCGTCGCAATTGGCCCAGAGGGAGCTGTAAAGCTCCGACTTCTTGATTGGCAATGCGCGCCCCCGATCCTCAAGTTGCGCGGTTTCGTTCCCTCGCAGAGTTAATTTTATTATGGCGCTCAGAAGCGAGCGAAACAAAGTACAAGAGGTACGGTTCGGGCAATCGCAACAGCCTACACGGACGCAAGATTGAGGTGAGATGCATTTCGCCGCAGCAAACTTGCGCGTGCCGGGCCTTCTAAAAACCACGAAGTCCTAATCGGTGTCGTGTCCCATGTTCGATGGCTCCCCTCCGTAGGTCCACCGGTTTCGGGCATCTTGTTCGCAGCTCTGACCAGATCCATCATCACGCGTATCTGATCGCTCATGCTAGTCGGAAATTGTCAAACGGCAGCGCGTTCGGCGACTATCGCCTGCTGAAGACTCAGACCGCTCGCAATCGCAGCGAGGCGCGCCTCCTTCCGGCGTTCCGGACGGCATCCCACGAAGCCTGCTGCGCTTGATCCAGGCCGGGCGCTTCATTGCCTCCCGCTGCAACCTTCTTGGAGGTCCCTGAAGCGGTCTTTACGAGGGTCGGTCGCCATCGCTCTCCGATACAGTGTCGTGTGGCGTCACTCTACCGATTGTTACCGAAGCGCCTTCGGTACAGCTGCGAAGGCAGCATTGAGTACGGCATGGCGTGACTGACGATCAGGGCTAAGTGGTTCCAGCGCTCGACCTGCAATTTGGTGCCGGGAGGGGGGGTTGAACCCCCACGAGGTTGCCCTCGGCGGATTTTGAGTCCTTATCTGTTGCAAATAGAAGACTTACAGCTCTACTACTTGCAACAACTTACGGGGCGTGACGGTGAGGTTCCACGCGGTCCTGTGAGGGGCTGTTCTGGATGTTTGGGCACAGTTTGGGCACAGTTTCTGATTCACAAACGCGGCGGACTTTCGGCGGACTTTAATCTTTCTGTAACAATTGGGAGCCTGCCTCGCAGCTTCACCCGGATGACTTATCTCGACATGTGCCTCTGGACACATGAGAAGAATACATTCTTCTCATAATGGGATATCACCCGAAGCAGAGTCGTCTGTCACGGCCGTGCAGCGCCGCGATAGCGGTCGGAGCGCAGCGAAGAGCCTTTACAGACAACGGAGCGAAGGGTACGCCGCGTCAGCGGCTCGACTCGTGCCATCCGACTTTGGGCGTCCACTCCTGGGCGGCTGTCTCGGGCTGGGGCGAAAAACACGGCAGCAGAAAAGCGCGAAGAACGGCACCAACTTCAGCGAGTGATGGAGCTTCGTCGCCCGGATTCAACCGACCCGCAAATGCCTTCCATTGGAGCATCTTCCGGGAGTCGGTCAGGAATTCGTCGGTCAAGGCAAAGGGGATCTCACTGGGTAGGGCTGACCCGCGCCGCTGGAATGACACCTTGATTGCGCTCCGCAGCGAACCGAGCTGGAACGTCCAAGTATTCGCCATGAACCAAACGTCGTAGAAGTCCTTCATGCGGCTGTTGCGGATGTCGAGCTCGACCATAGCGTGCAGCTTTTCGGCAATCGACGCTTCTCTTGGGTACGCACGGATGATGGGTGCTGACATGGACAGCAGCACCGGGAAGGTCGCAAGCTCCGGCTCCGGGAATACCGCATCCCCAAACCCGATATCAACCTGCAAAGGGATTCGTGCGCCCGCAAGCAGAGCGCGGAATCTGATGCGCACACCATCGTACTCATCGTCTTCTTTGATTCTCGCCCCCTCCACAGACTGGCTATCGAAAAGGATGCCGTCCTCGACCTGCACTTCACAGATGGATCGCAAGACCTGCTCTACATCGGGAATAGCTGAGGAACCCCTCCCGAGCAGGTCGAGGTCCTTCGTCGGGCGATGGGTTCCTCCAGTCCACAGCGTGAAGAGCGTCGCGCCCTTGAGTACAAAGCGATCTCTATAGGGCGACGTGCCCAGCCGATACAGGAATCGCTCGATTGCAAATCTGCCGAGCACTCTCTGGAAGTCCTCGCCTTTCTCCTGAGACAGAGAAAGCAGACGAACACGTATGGACGCGGCAACATTTTTATTCTGCTCGCTACTCATACAGCTTCCAGATAAGGACGGATCACATTGCTCACGCGGCAAATCTTGGCGTAGCGGTAGATGTCGCTTACGCTGGCCTTCTTTCGCGCGAGGCAATCTTTGAGAGCTTCGATGGCAATATCGAGGCCGATCTTATTGCGAAACTTGAAGCAATCGGCAACGGTCTTGGCAATGGAATAGACGCGCACAGAGACACTCTCTACACGGTGACTTTCAATCCCTTCTGTGAGCGACGGCCCTGACAGACGAACGACTCGCAGCGCATTCGATTCAAGAACGGGCGTCCTGGCTCCCTTGCCAAGAGCAATCCAGATCGAAGCAGGATTCTGTGTGGTGATCTCGTGGAATGCGAGAGCAGAAAGAAGACAAAGGACGGCTTCGGGCACTCGCTTAGAGACTTCTGCATAGGAATGGCGCTCCGTAATGGAAGTCTCGGGTAGCGTGTACATTCCCCTCCCCGAACGGTTGAGCTTGCCTTGTCGATAGAGACGCAGCAGATACTCGCGTGGGAGGCCTACGGCCTCCAGTTCGCGCGGTCTCGCAATTCCGTGTTGGCGAACGTAAAGCATCGTCTTCATCATGGTTTCGGACATTGGCTACTCGTCTCAATACGTCATTACTTGATAATAACAAATGACGTATCGCAACACATTACATACTCAGTCCTAAACCCATTCCTTCTATGATTTGCTGGACTGCGGGAGCGTCAACTGTCTGCGCTATTGCCTCATTCTCAAGCGCCGCAGGCTTTGAAACATCCCGGCTTAGTTCTTGTCCAAGTGTCTGCGCGTCATTCGTATACATCTGCACATCGAATTGGGCGCGTGATACCGACACATATGCCATTCTGCTATTCAGCAGGTGGCTGTGGGCGTGCTCGGAGTCGATATGGATCAGCACCCGGTCGGCGGTCTGGCCCTGGCTGCTGTGGCTCGTCACCGCATAGCCATAGTCGAGATGCGGATGCTGCTTGGCATTGAACTCGATCTCGCGGCCTGAGTCCATGCGAAGTTTGAGATTGCCGTCGCCGTCGATCTTATCGACCGTCCCCAGCTCACGGTTCGCCAGCTTCTGCTCGTGATAGGGCGCGGTCATCTGAACCCGGTCGCCCTCGGCGAAAGTACGCTCCGACTCTCGGTAGACCGTCACGCCCTGCAACCGGCGCGGATCGTAGGTCCGCTCCTCGCCGCTCCTGCGCTCAACCGTTATCGTGTTTTCTTTCTCGCTTGTGCGGAGGACCGTGGCATATCCGCCCGCCTCAATCCCCAGCGGCTTCGATCCTTTCGAGTAGCGGATCACGTCGTCCGGCTCGTAGTTCCGTGCGTGCTGCCGGTCGGCTCCCGTAAGGTCCTGCCGCGCATTTAGCACACGAACGCTGTGCTCCTCTGGTTTGACCTGGCCGGAGCCTTGCATTGCTCGATGGATGTGATTGTTGATCTCGCGGCGGCTTTCATTGTCGGGCGAGACGACCAGCGTGTTTTCAGGCTGCCGCACATACTCGCGGGCGATCTCACCGATGCGCTGGTGCCGGTCGCCGACCTCATGTACCCGGCCCTGCTGGTTGAGATTGTCGATAGCCTCGCGGACCTCGCCCCGCGCAAGCTGCTCGACGGCCTCCTTCAACGCCGGATCTTTCTGCCGGATGATCTCATCCAACCGTGCCGTCCGCAGACCCGCATCCTGCAACTGCGCGTAAGGTCTTCCGGCCTCCACCGCCTCATGCTGCCGCGTGTCGCCGACGAACAGAACACGATCATTTTCCTTTAGCCGCTCGACGAACGTGTGCATCTGCCGGGTGCTCGCCATGCTCGATTCATCGACCACATAGAGCCGCTTCTGCCCGTCCTCGGCACGGTCGCCGCGCGTCAGGTGCCGTTGCAGCGTCTCGGTTTCAATGCCCGCTTCGCCCAGCTTCTGAGCGGCCCGTGATGTCGGCGCAAGCCCTTCGACCTCATAGCCGGCACTCACAGCAGCTTCACGAACGGCGGCTAAGGAAGTAGTTTTGCCCGCGCCCGCAACACCTTCCAAGGCCATCTTATGGTCGCGGCTCGTCAGCACCGTATCGACCGCGTTCCGCTGGCTCAGGCTCAGATGTGGATGCTGCTCCATCGTCTGCTGCCGCACGTTGCCATCGGCCAACACGTCGCGGTTGCCCTGGCCCATCTTCATCCGGTCGATCAGCTCCCGCTCGTAACCCTGCATTTCGCCGGTCGTGAACGCACGGCCCGCAAGCCCTTCCTTGCGTGGAACCTCGATCAGCTCACGCGACTCGACCCTGCGCTCGAACTCGGCTTTGATCTCCGGCAACCGGGCCTCGCCCATCGTGTGCTTCAGCGCATCGCGCATCAGCGAACGCTCGTCCGTCACCGCCTCCCGCTCCATGCCGCGTTCGCGGGCATAGCTCACCGCGCCCTGCGCGGCAAGCTGCGATTGCTCCGGCCTCAGCTCCGCGCCGGGACGGTGCGCAGCTTCTTCAAGAACACGCTGCGGCTGATCGCCATGCACGCGGGCCATCGCCTGATGACGTTCGCGGACCTCCTCATGGGAGAGCGGCTGCTTGGCATCGCGGGTCTGATGCGCCGCGATCTGCGCGGCCTTCGCTCCCCTCGTGCCCTCCGCCTCCATGTGCGCTTCGATCTGCTGACGCCGCGGACTCGACGCTTCCAGGTACTCGCGGCTATAGCCCTTGATCTCCGGCTGGCCGTGTTCGCCGCGTTCGATCTCGTAACCCATGCCCTGCAACCGCTCAGCCAGCTCGGAACGATAGACCGCCGTCGCATACTGCTGGGTCTTATATAGCTCTTGCGGCTGCAACGCCCGCGTGTTCCCATCGGCGGTTTCGGTCACATTGAAGACGACCGCATGCGTGTGAAGCTGCGGCGCCGCGTACCCTTCCACCGGTCGGCTGCTGTCGTGCTCGAACTTGGCGACGGCCCACGCGCCCGTCGTCTCAGCCGGAGTGTTGCCGCCGATTCGTCCCTGAACATACCGCTCCATCTCGTTCACCGCAACCGTCACGCTCTCCCGATGGGCCTCCCGGATGCGGTCGTCGCCGCCCACCAGAGCAGTCAACGAGACGGACTTCGGTGCGCTGAACGTCGCGTCCCACCCGGCCCGGTGCTCCATCGAACGCACCATCTCGCCGCGCCCGTTCTCATACTCCCGCGCCGTCTGATGCCGAACCAACTGTTCGCCGGTCGCCGGATGCTGGCCCTCGGACAGTCGCGCGAACTGCTCTTCTTTGACATCACCGGCCAAGCCCCACCGCTCCGCAAGCTGGCCCTGCCACTCGCCCCGCACCCGTTCGCCCTCGGTGTAGTAGTTCTCCTTGGCATTGGCGAACTCCTCTTTGTGGTACGCCTGGGCCTGCCCGGAACTGATCGGTTTCGAGATCGTCACCATAATTCGTTACTCGAAGAAGTGCTGGTGTTGTTCATTGACTTGGGCGGGCGGCTTCACCTGCTCGACCATCGCGACCGTCGGATTCTTCAGCGGAGCAACCTGCACGACTGGCTCCGGCTCGGCGACCATAACCGGCTCCGATTTTGCTGCCACGGCCACGGCTGCGAGCTTCGCCACCGCCTTCTCGACCGGCTTCCGCTCCACGAACTTCTCCACCTTGGCCGCAAGCTCCAGGTATGGGAACCGCATCCGCAGCACCAAGTTCCCATGCTTGAAGTACCCATGCAGCGGATCGAGCCCCGCCACCTCCGACGCCATCACCAGAGGCTCCCGCGTGATCTCCCGGGCCTCGCTGTCGGACTTCTTGCCCACGGGGAACTGCCCATGCGTTCGCGTCTCCCGGAACCGTTCGATCTCCACCTCGCCGATAGCCTTCGAGATCCATTCCGACGCATGAGGCTCGCTGGTCTTGAGGAAGATCTTCGTCGCGGGCTGCGACAGCATCGCCTCCGCAACGTGGCCGTACAGCGCCTCCACCTGACTCTTACCCTGGAAGCCCAGCACCATCGGATTGTTCGATTTCCGGTTCTCCGTCACCGCCGTCGTGAGCTGCGGCAACCGCTGCAAGCTCGCCAGCTCATCCAACACGAACCACGTCTTGCGCTTCGCCGAGTCGTCGTTCATCATCCGCAGAACCAGCAGGTCCAGCCATAGGCTGATGAGCGGGCGCATGCGTTCCCGCATCGTCGGCTTCGACGTCAGAAACACCCAGCCTTTTTGCTCCTTCGCCCACTCGACTGTGCTCCACCGCCGCTCAGTTTCCGCCTCTTTGGGCAGCAGCTTGAACGCATCCGCCACCATGTTCAGCGATCCCAGAACACCGCTCCGCTGGTTGGCCGCGCCCTTGTCGATCATCGCTGCAAGCTCCGTCCCTTCGACCCTCTTGTCGATCTCATCCGCGTTCGACATCCAGTAGGTCAGCTCCTGCGGCGTCGGCTTCAGGTTCAGCAAATGCGCGAAGATTTTCCTCGGCGCTTCGACGAAGAACCGGTTCTCCCGGCCCTGGTCCGGGAACAGGCTGGCGGCTAAGGTAAGGGCCTCCGCCTCGTGCGGAACCTCGTCACCCGGCGACCAGAACGGGCAACGCGCGTCCATCGGATTCAGGATCACGTCGCCCCTCGCCTCGTTGTAGAACTGCGGCAGATACTCCATCGCCGGGTCATACACGATAGCGGCCTCGCCCCGCTCCCATATCTGCGAGAGCATCTGCCGGATCGCCGCGCTCTTGCCGGTGCCGCTGTCACCCACTATTAGGAAGTGCATCGCCTCCCGGTCCCTTGGCACCCGAGCCCACCGGCTCTCCTGCTTGCGGAACAGTTTGTCGATCCAGGTCTGCTCTTCGTTGATGAACGCGACCCCATCCGGCAGCGTCGTCGTCAGCAGCGTCGAACTGCCCAGCTTCGCATTCAGCTCCGCCGTCGTCACTAGCTCCGGCCCGCGCAACCTCCGGCCATGCTTCCAGACGATCCGCCGCTTCCGGTCCTTCGGAACCGCCAAGAACATCAGCAGCACCAGGAACGCGAGTGAGGCATAGACCGGCTTCTGGTAAAACTCCCAGCCGGTCAGATCGGTGTACACGGCCTCGCCCATCAACCGGTGCAGCCCCCGGTCGCTGAACGTCCCCGTCACCCACTGCAACCGAGCGATGCCATACTTTGCGCCCTGCTCAGTCAGCCGCCAGCCCTGGCTCCCGTCCGCTCCCGTCACCGGCTCGATCTCCTCGCCGGTCAGCAACCGGCCCTGACCTTTGGCCGCCATCCCTTCAAGCAGCGTGTACTTGCTCACAGAACGCGCCGAAGTCTGACCCCACGCCCCGCTCTTCAGGTAGTCTTTCCAGTAAAGGCCCTGCGCTGCCGTCCAGCTCCGCTCGTACTTTACCGTCAGTATCCCCGCGAAGGTCAGCACCGCCACCAGGAACGCCGCGATGCTCCACACCGGCCTCCGGCTCGGCCATTCCTTGCTGTACTCCTTCCGTCCCCACTCCGCCATCTCAGACCGCCTCTCCAGCTTCCACCTCGACGGCGGTCTCAGCCTCCGGTGCGGTCGCTGGAAGTGCTGCCCGCACTGCCGTCAGTCGCTCCATTGCCCGCCGCTGCTTGTCCCCGTCCGCCCGCTCGATGAGCTCCTTCATCGCCTCCGGCGTCACCGGTTTTCCATTCGAGAGCGAGAACAGGAGATTGATTAGGATCGTCCGCAGGGCCAGCAGCTCGCCCAGCAGAACCTCCGTCTCGGTCCCGCTCTCGCCGCCCCGCTGCTCCAGCAGCTCCGCCCGAACCCACTCCGAGAGAGTCAGCTTCCGCGCTTGTGCTTGTGCCTCCAAGGTCGCGAACTCAGCGTCTGTCACCTTTGTCCCGACAGACTTGTTACGCATAGGGAGTTTGACCATAGCCTGGACCTCGCGAACGTGCCTAATGAAGAATCAACAAGTTACTCGGGAGTACCGCGATGGCTACAAGAACGAACCAAAATATCCAAATGTCTGTTGATCAACAAGTTCCCGCAGAGGAACTCAAGTTCCTCTACAGCACCCAATCTGGGGTGACGTGTCACCCTACTTCCGGTGCGAAGCACCGTCTCTCACAGCTCGCCATATTCCTGGGTCAACTTGTCCCATGTGCGGCCGACCTCCGGCGTATTCCACGCCTTTGTGAATAGCCTCTTCAATGCAGACCAGTCCTGCGGGGAGAAGCCGAATGTAATGCCGTTATCCTTTGCGCGAAATGATGCGTCGATCTCGTCGCCATTCCGGCTGGTGTAAGCAAAGTACGAATGGCTATCCCAGTGCTCCAGCTCCCGATCGGCTTGCAGCCCAAACAGCATCGCGCGGAACCTTGCTATCTCCGGATATCGGCTGATTGGGTACATCGTTCTGCGGGTGCCTGGAAAGACCAGGAGGACGGACAGGTCAGTGCCGTCGAGTGTGGAGAAGGAAAGCGAAAACGCACCATCGGCCGCGGGCTCCGACACGGGAGGCAGGAAGGACTTGCCAGAGAAATGCTCCTCTCCGGCGCTCTTCGGGGGACGAAGGGGCATGTTGCAGACCCTGAAATGACCTCTAGCTGCGATTCGCCACAATGCAGGCCAGAACGGAGCAAGAGCATCGTTCAGGGCGCGAATATCCGTGATTCGTTCGCCGTCGAGAACGGCGTAGAGATTCCGTCCAGCAAAGGTCGGCGTGTACGGCTGCTTTGCCGCTTCCACTTTATGAATGCATCGTTTAGCAGCACTCACGACATGCTCGCTCGTGATCCGCCCAGTCTCACCAGCTTCACGGCCACCCAAGTTGCCGAAGTAGTAGTCCTCGTGACGCGCCTCGGACTCGGGTAGCAACTTGTAAACCGCGAGGAATGCTTTGATCACTTCCGTGTATGAATCCGGGCAGACATGGGAGTTGTTACCGGTAAGCCATTCCATACCCTGATGAACGTAATAAGCGATACAAGTCCACTCGGCCTTCGAAAGTTGTAGTCCCTGTTCGTGCTTCTCTCGGATGTGAGCGAGCGCTTCTGTGGGCTTATGCATCAGCTCAAGCAGTTCTAGCCGCTGCTCATCTGCCGCCTCAAGGAGCTGCTTGGCCACTTCCGAAGTCGATACTCTGACTCCCGCCTTGACAGAGAGGACATCGCGAACACGCTCCAGACGCTCATGCAATGCGTCAGATATGCGGATAGATAGAGTGTTCTGCTGCTTTTCTTGAGTTTTTCCTTTGTCCAAGTCACGCTCGCGGATCATCTCAGGTCCTTTCACTGTCACTAAACATTTTGTCTGTCACACAGATTGACAGCGTACCGACACTCCTTTTACATTGTCAACATCGGTCCTCGGGAGCCACCTCCATGCGATTTCCACCTTCTCCAACACATCACCATCGCCGTCTTCTAAGAACGAGGCAAGCTGCCGATTACCTCTGCATTAGTGAGTGGAAGCTACGACGTTTGGTCCAAGATGGCGGTTTGCCCTTCGTACAGGATGGTGAGGGAACACCCTTCCTCTTTGACCTCCATGATCTCGATGCCTACATCGAACGTCATAAGCACACCGGTGTCGATCTCTTTGCCAGCTAGGGTGTAGGAAGGGAGCGCCAAATGACACGTCCTCGGGGAACCGGCAGCCTCTATCAGCGGAATGACAGCGAGGTCTGGTGGATCAAATACCACCGCAACGGAAGATCCTTCCGTGAATCGACCCGTACCGAAGACAAGCGAGTAGCGACTCGCATTCTTGCCAAGCGTCTTGCCGAGATCAGCACCAACACTTTCGTTGGCCCGACGCACGAACGCATCACCGTAGGCGAATTGGCTGTCGATCTCTTTCGCGATTACCGCATCAACGGGCGGAAGACAACCGATGACGTTCAGACTCGCTGGAGGCTGCATATCGAGCCGTTCTTCGGGTCGCGGCGGGTTATGGAGGTCACAAGCGATCTGGTAGCGAAATATGTAGACCACCGCCAGCTTGAGAATGCCTCCAACGCAACGATTAATCGCGAGATGGCTGCTTTGAAGCGGATGTTCCGTATCGGCATGTTCGCCACACCGCCGAAGGTCTTCCGTCTTCCCAAATTCCCGAAGCTCACTGAGGACAACATCCGTACCGGATTCCTCGAAGACGCACAGTACAAGAAGCTGATCGCATACTGTCCCGATCTCTGGTTCCAAACGATTGTCGAAATGGGCCGCACCTACGGATGGCGAATTAGCGAGCTAATCAACCTGAAGGTGGGCCAAGTTGATGTCGCCGCACGGACGATTCGCCTGGAACCGGGTACTACCAAGAACAAGGATGGACGCGAGGTCACGATGACTGGCACCATTCATACTCTGCTGACTCAATGCATCGCCAGGAAGTCGGCAGAATCTTCTGTTCTCACGCGCACCGACGGCAAACCCGTGAGAGATTTCCGCGAGACGTGGGCGAACGCTTGTAAGTCTGCTGGAGTGCCGGGTCTTCTCTTCCATGATCTGCGCCGCACTGCGGCTCGTAATCTGCGTCGTGCCGGGATCGCAGAAGGCGTCATCATGAAAATCGGCGGCTGGCGCACTCGCAGCGTATTCGAACGCTATGCCATTGTCTCGCAGACTGACATAGTCGAAGCTCTAAAGAAGCTCGAGGCAAGCTGATTAGACCTGCTCGATCTTATCGACCACATCGAAAGAGACGCCCAGGGCGGCAAAGTGTTTCTGTCCGCAACGAGCTTTGTAGGCCTCCGATGTCCGCATCTTCTGGTAATTCCGATTCCCCTTCGTTTCACGGACTAGGTAAACCACATCATCGTCGCGCTTTACGATGGCCCAGTCCGGCTGATATTCCCCGACTGGCGTGCGAATCGTGAAATTCCGGGGGAGCTTCAAGAAGAGTTTAAACGTGAGATGTCGCTGGTCTAATCCGTTCGCGAAAACCTGCTCAACCTTCGAGTCCACGGGAATCCACTCGTAGATGGAGTTCTTCACCTTGACCGCTGCGAGAATGTCCACAGTGGTCAGAGCCTCGAAGATACGCTCCTGTTCCCAGAAAGCGTCGGGCTCTGTGTCGGGGATGCGCTCATACTGGATACCGTCGATGAGCAATTCAAGCATCGCGGTACGAAGAGCAGTGACTGTCGCATCCATGAAGTCTTGCGGATTGATGAGGAACTCTTCCAGTCTGCCGCTGGTCTTCAACACCCGCTGGAGCGTTGAACGCGTCAAGTCAGTCTGCGCCTGGAGGTATGCCAGTAGGTCTGGCAGTGGCCCGCTGTAGCGAAGTTCTTGATGACTCTGAGACTCCGGCGTTGCTGCGACCCCGGCCCTCTGAACTGTCGTTGCAGCTGTCGTGAAGCGCACCTCAACGGGACGAATTGACGGCAATCGCTTCATAGCCTCTACTGCCTTGCGAACGAGCTCGTCTGTCTCAAACTCGACCCGATAGCGAGTTCGCGCCGATATGCGGCTCCATAGCTCTTTGAACTCGGGGCTGTCGATCTGCTCTTGGCGGCGCGGGTTTCTCTTGATGTCCTTGTCATTCTGGACGTGACGCTCGATCCGATGCGAGCGCAGCAGATCGATTACCGCGTCGCTAACTGCCGCGAACTCCTGCGGTAGTTTGAAATCAAACTTTGGATCAAAGACCTCAACTCCAACGCGAAGATCGCCCTGTTCCGAGAGAATCCCTTGCGCCTGCAAGGTTTTCCATAATACTTCTGAGCCGACCATCCCCATCGGCTTAGCCTCGTCACCGTCCCCTTGCATAAGTTTTGCGAATGCACGTTTGGAGACTCGGCCGAAGTGAACACCGTCCTCCGCGTAATTCGCTTGCAGCCCACGGGCGAACTCGTCGTAGCTCTCATTAGCGACGACATAAAGCCGGTTCACAGAGTCGTCGCGAACACGGATGCCTTGCTGATTCACAGGCAACCGCAGGCCACGGCCAATCTCTTGCCGCTTCGTCATGGTGCTCTGACGCTCGTTCAATGTGCATATCTGAAAGACGTTCGGATTGTCCCAGCCCTCTCTCAATGCCGAGTGGCTAAAGATGAACCGTAGCGGTGTATCCAGCGACAGCAGCTCTTCCTTCTTCTGCATGATGAGTTCGTATGCGGTCGAGTCGTCTGCCGTGGAACCACTTGCATCCTTGATCGCGCCGCTCTTCTTGTCCTTTGCGAAGTAGCCATCATGCAGTTTGTCTACAGGCAACTTCAACCATTCAAGAGGGGCGTATCGGCTGTCCTTCGCGAAGTCCCGCAGAGCGTCTTCGACCACGGCGGCAAAGCGGCCGGGTTTAGGTCCGTCAGCCTCGTATTCGCGGTAGTTCGCAACGCGGTCGATAAAGAAGAGACTGAGAACCTTAACCCCGAGGTTTCGAACTGCAAGCTCCTTCTCCAGATGATGCTTCACGGTGCGGCGAATCTGCGCGGCTTGCACGTCGTCACGGACGCCGCCGTGTTGTTGCCCAATGCCCAACCGTATCCCATTCACAAACTCGATGAATTCTTCGCCGGGTCGAACGCTGATCTCACGGACGACAAAGCCATCTTTGTACGATGCCCGCTCGTCCGCCAGGTGAAAGATGTTGCTCCTGTCTTTCACGGTAATCAGCTTTGGCTTCGGACCCTCTTTGCCCTGGGCGTGGATCTGTAGCTTTGCCTTGAAGCCATTCTTTCCATCGATGCTCTTGACGTGGATGAACGCACTTGTACCCGCGCCTTCCACCTCGGCGGAGTCCACGACAATTTGCTTTACCAGTCGCTGCTCAAAGGCCTCAATCGGGCCGAGACGATAGACGACGTTGTATGGGTTCTTGTGGGTTGCGGAGTAGCGGAGGGTGAATAGCGGCCTCAGTGCCTTGATGGCTTCCTGGGCATGTTCCGTATTGTCGATGCTTTGTGGCTCATCCAGAATCACGATTGGCTGGGAGGCTTGCACCGTTTCAATGGGCGTGGAGTTCTCGAAGCCTTCCTGCTTCTTGAAGATCACATTATTCTTGCGGTCAGCATCCAGGCCGAAGTTCTTGTTGAATGCATCGATATTGATGACGAGGACTTGGAGAGTGTTGGACTGCGCGAACTCCTTCAACTCCTGCACCCGTTTTCCCTCATAGATCTGCACCCGCGCGGTCTGGTGATAGAGGGTTCGGAAGTGCTCGGCGGTGATGCGGAGATTCTCCTTGACGCCTTCACGGATAGCCACACTGGGCACCACGATGATGAACTTCAACCAGCCGTATCTCTCGGAAAGCTCGTAGATGGTGCGGAGGTAAACGTAGGTCTTGCCGGTGCCCGTCTCCATCTCTACGGAGAAGTGCAGGCACGGTCTGGGCGAGAGAAAGTTCACATCGCCTTGAACTCCGAGCGAAGGCAGTTCCCAACCTTCAAGTGGTGTGCGGGAGTCGGCGGAGTCGATATCGTTCCGCTCCTGAACTGAATGGCAATTCTGGCGGAGCTTCTGCTCCGTCAAAGTCAACTGGTTGCCCAGCGCGCGTTCTGTGCGCACGAGCCCCGAGAGCTGCGTACCAAGCGAGAACTCGCGCACAACGGAGAAGTGCGCCTCGCTCTTGCTCTGGCCTTCAAAGAGATCGAGCACGGCGTTCACAGCATCGCGTTGGTATTCCTGATTTGGATCGAACTGTATCTGCATAGCGGCCGTCGCCTTATTTATCCCTCTCCGTCGGAGACGGCTTCGGTGCTGGCCATACCCTCGTCCACTTAGCTTTTCTCCTTTGTGCCTTGCGGCGGGCCTTACTGCAAATGCCAGCGTATCGTGAACAGTTCGTGCAAGCTTTCCGACTGCTTTAGCCGAGCCGCGATGTCATCTAAAAGTTCATCCTTCTTGTCGTCTACGGCGCGGGCGGCTTCATCGTAGGCCCGCCACGCCTCATCGCGCTTGCTCTCAAGCAGACGGCGGTTTTTCTCCAGTGCCAACTTCTCCGGCAATGATGGAGCTTGCCGTGCTTCCTTCTTACTCGCCCTGATACTCTCGTCTAAATCCGCGAGGGCAATCTTTAACGACACACGCTGGTCGTCACCCCAACGGTCGAGCTTTTCCATCTCCTTGTCGAAGGCACCGGCATTCCGTTGTTCCACGATGGCGGCGTGCTCTCTGCAACGGTTTTCGATCTCAGAGATAAGCTGTGCCGGAGGCTGCAAGAGGAGCCTTTCGCCGGCCTTGCCGGAGAGGTCGAATAGACGCCGACATTGCTCGGACTCCAGAAGCCTTCCATCATCTGACAAGCCGGCGAAGAGGAAGGTGTCCTCCTCGTCCAGACCGGCTACTGAGAGACGAGTGCATTGGAGCCAACCAGCTCTTCCGGAGAGGCCCGCGAGTGCAGCAATCTTTTTGCCGCTCCCGCTCAGGTCAAAACGGACCTCTGAAATGGGAGTATCCAACTGGCAGCATTTAGCAAGAATCCTTTGAGCTAACGGATGGCCAATACGGTAGCGATTGGCAGGCTCATCCGCGTCCAGCTCGTCGCCTTTGCGCTTCCGCATCTGGTAGGGACCAGAGTGGATCGTCTCCGTCGGGAATGGGTTCTGTTTTAGGACGAAGCTGTACCCGGAGTCAGCGAGCTCGGCGTAAGGCTCAAGGTAAAAGCGTGTCGTGCGCCACAGTAGGGCGTGGAAGCGGTCGAGCGCTCCGATGCTGTCGATTCGCACGCGCTCGATGACCTCTTGGTCGAAGTTATTCAGCAGCTGCTCATGCGCCAGGGCCTTCGCCTGCCCAATGTCGCCTTCAAGGTCTTGTTGAAGCTGGTTGAACTCGAAGCCGATCTGCTCAGGTGTGCGGCATTTTTGGTAAATGGCGATGATGCGCTTCTCGAAATCGATACCTGACTCAATTGCTCCAAGGACTTCATCGCTTGCGCCGAAGACCCCGTTAAAAAGCCGGAACTTCTCATCGAGGAGCTGGTAGACCCTCACATCGGCAGCATTGGCCTTATTCAAAAAGTTGACGACTACCACGTCGAACTTCTGCCCATAGCGATGGCAGCGGCCAATGCGCTGCTCGATCCTCTGCGGATTCCAGGGAAGATCGTAGTTGACGACCAGATTGCAAAATTGGAGGTTGATGCCCTCGGCAGCAGCCTCGGTCGCGATCATGATGTTGGCTTCGTCACGGAAGCAGTCAACCAACGCAGCGCGCTTGTCAGCGGTTGGTGAGCCGGTGATCCGGTCAGTGCCCTTATGACGTTCCATCCATGCTCGATAGATTGCTTGGCTCTTCTCGTCGGTGTTCGATCCGTTGAAGAGAATCACCTTCCCGGCAAACTCGGTCTGTTCCAACAGACGATAGAGGTATTCCTGGGTTCGCCGAGACTCGGTGAAGAGTAGTGCCTTCTGCTGTAGCGTACCGGCCTGACCCGATTGCGCTACTGCTGACGCCGCAAAGCCACGTTCGAGGGCGGTTAGTAGCTGCTCTCCTTTGGAATTGCGCTGGATGCTGCGGGCAAGCTCATGAAACTCCCTGAGCCGCGCAATCTCGTCGCGCCTCTCCTTACGCTGCTCCTCACTTAGCGGAGTTTGCTTTGCGGTCGGCACGGCATCTTCTGAGTCCTCGTCGTCTTCTCCCCATTCCTCCTCGATCTCCGGCATAAGCTCGAAGTTTTCAGCGAAGTCGTCAACACTGATTGCGGAGGCCGCACTCACGCGTTCAGCTTCCTCAAGTTTCGACGCGAGGCCAGCGAGAGTATCCGAGATCGCGTAGGTCGAACTTGCGAGCAACTTGCGAAGCATAAGAGTCATGAGCTGACGCTGGCTCGAAGGCAACGCATACAGGTTGGGGCTCTGCAAGTAGTCGGACACTAGGTCGTAGAGCCGCTGTTCCTCAGCGGTCGGCACGAATTCCTGAACGAGCGCATGACGACGGGTGAAGGCGACGTATTGGCTGACCTGTCGGCGAAGTGTTCTCTGGCAAACTGGACGAATTCGCTCCCGCAGAGAGTCGTATTCCTCGGCATCTTCCTTTGTTGAGTTCCTCGCCGCTGGCGTCTTGCTGAATTGGGCGCGGAAACTGCGTAGGTCACCAAAGATGAACTCATCGACGATGCTGACAAGCCCATAAAGCTCCAGCAGCGAGTTCTGTAAGGGCGTTGCCGTAAGTAAGACCTTCTGGCGGCCTGCAAGAGCACTTTTGATTGCGACAGCAATCTTGTTGGAAGATTTGTAAACGTTCCTCAGGCGATGAGCTTCGTCGATGACGACCAGATCCCAAGCTGTCTGACGCAGGTAAGGTTCTTTGGATCGGGCAAATTGATACGAACAGAGGACAATTTTGGGCTGATCGAATGGGTTCAGATTGCCAGCCCGAATAGCCTCATTGAACGTTTTGGCTTCAAGGATGGCCGTTGGCAGAAAGAACTTGTCACTGAGCTCCTGACTCCATTGCTTCCGCAAATTTGCCGGACAGATGACGATCAGCTTACGGCTTCGCTCCGCCCATCGCTGCGCGAGCAAGATGCCCGCCTCGATGGTTTTGCCAAGTCCAACCTCGTCCGCAAGAATAGCGCCTTTCGATAAGGGAGAACGGAAGGCAAAAAGTGCCGCCTCAATCTGGTGTGGATTCAGGTCCACTTGAGCGTCAGAGAGTGTGGACGCAAGTTTGTCTACGTTGTCTGAACTGGACCGTTTCGTCAGCTCGTAAGCGAAGAGCTTGGCGTGATAGGCGGTCAGACTCATTGGCGCGCAGTATTCTCCGTGTGCACCAAGTTTAGAGCAGTCCCAAACTTTGGGCACATTTTGGGCACATAAAAACGCATCCGAAGATGCGTTTATTTGATAAACCATTGATTCGATTGGTGCCGGGAGGGGGGGTTGAACCCCCACGAGGTTGCCCTCGGCGGATTTTGAGTCCGCTGCGTCTGCCAGTTCCGCCATCCCGGCCTTACTCGCCGCCCATCGCGCACAACCAACCCCGGATCGCGTCACGATACTGCCCCAGTATGTCATAAAGCCGCTCTCATCGACCGACCGTCGCCGCCGAAATCCAGCACCGTCACGCCTCCGCAGTAGCCGGGGCTGGCTGCTTTGCCAGGTTCTTCAGCGTCTCCTTCGCGAGCGGGCGCTCATGCAGCAGCAACTCAGCTGCCCTGACTCTTGGATTCGCATGAAACCAGCGTTGCACAACGTTTCCTCGCAGCAGGTTCGTCACCGCCAGCAGCGACATTCCCTGGTGATGCGCCATCCATGAGCGAACCATCTGCGGCTCCTTGCTCCCGCTGTAGTCGGCCGCCTCGTAAAAGCCGTACTTCCCCTTCCATCCCATCGAGTCCATGCGGCGAAGGTTGGCCAGCGCCTCCTTGCGGGCAAATGGCAGCGTCAAAAAAGTGGAATAAGGCGAGATCACCGGCCCATCACCAGCGCCGTACTTCAGAGCGAGAGCCGGGATCCCCCATGCCTGATAACCGTACCTCCCCTGCGCATCCATCTTCGCAAAGCCGGACTCCGAAATCCCCCATGGAATGCCCCGCACATGCTCACGCTGAATGCGCACCACAGACTCGATCGTCCGGGCAATCAGAGTGTCTGGATAATTGCGCATCCACAACGCCGGCATCAGATACTCGAACATCGTGCCCGTCCACGACGACAGGGCCGCTCGCCCATTCACAAGCACGTGCGATCGATCCAGTCGAAACCACGACTGCTGTGGAATATCCCCCTTCGCAACCGCCAGAAAAGAGGCAATGCGCGCCTCCGAAGCCAGCAGGTCATAGCAGGCAGAATGCAGATCGCCCGTCGGCCCGTCATAGCCAATCGACAGAAGCTGCCGTGACTTGACCAGCAGAAATCCGAACTGCATCGCGTTCGCGTGCATCTCTGCCGAAGCCGCGATCTCCGAGACCTCTTCCGCCAACTGGTTCAGCCGATCCGCTGCGCTCGTCAATCTCTGACGAAGCTCGCATCCCGCCTTATACTCCTCCGAGCTTCCCGCCGCCGCCTCGAGCAGCTCTTCCACCCGCCGCAGAAGATCTATCGCATAGGCCCCACCGTCCTTCAGTGCCGGAATCGCCTCGTCGGCCGGATGCCGGAAACGCACCTGCTCGAAGACCGCTCGAAACTGCGGCAGCAGCCACGGCGTGTACTCCGTGACAAACGAAATAAGGGCCAGCCTCCTTGCGGCGGCCTCATCCCTCGATCGCTCCCGCCCTCCCTGTGTCCCTCCGGCGCTCTTCGGTGTTTCCGTGGCCTGCATCCTGGTCAGGGACGCCACCTCATCGCGCAGCCGCGCAGCATCGGGGCTGCCACCCCTCTCAACCCTTGTATCCTCCCCCAGCAGCCGGCGCACCACCGTGAACGGCTGCATCTCGAGCATCGGTCGATTGAGCAGATCGAGCGCCCCGCCATGAACGGTGTAGAGCGAGGCCAGCAAATTGCCGCTGTCCACCGCCGATACCGTAAACGGCGGTATCGCCTGCAACGTCTCGATGTCGTACCAGTTGTAAATATGGCCCCTCTGCTTCTCCAGACGCTCGTACGTCGCAAGCGTCGAGAGCGTTGCCCTCGTAAACTCCGAAAGCGTGACAAAGCCCAGCTCCAGCGCAGCCTGGCGAGTGTTCAACAGCATGCCGAGGTTTGTCGGCGACAGCTTTCGGACCTGCAGCAGCTCCTTCTCTTCCACATTGTCCGGGATCAGCCAGTGGTTCTCCTCCCCTCCAAATTCGGCAAAGTATCGCCAGATCTGAAACGCCTGATCTTCGAGAAACTTACGTTCGGCATGCGCGAGCGGTCCCACTTCCCGCAGCGCCGGAGAGTTCAACCAACCGGCAATCGCGGGAGCGGATCCCCACAGCGCCAATATCGGCGCGGCCACCACCAGGCCATGCGGATGCACGTACATCAGAACCCCCGCAACCGCTATCGCCAGCGCCGGTGAAATCTGTAGGTAGCGGTCAAGCGAAGTCTTTCTCCGGCCCAACTCCGACTGCGCCGCCGTCTCCCATTCCAGCAGGCGTTTGCCCGTTACATATCTGCGGACCAGCGACCGCACAATCGCATCGATCGCCAACAGGGTCTGATGGGGCAGAAATGCAAAGTTCAACAGGCTGAATCCCAGCGAGGTCAGAAAAGTTTTGATCCCCTCCGACCCCGCGGTCGGATTGAGCTTCAAGGCCGCGCGGCCAAGGTTGAAACCTAGCTGCACCATCACCGGCAGCAACAGCAGGGTCAGCGTAATCAGCGTCCAGTAAAGCGCTCCTCCGGGCAGAAACAGCCATCCGCACACGAGCAGCAGAAACGTCACCGGCTCCACCAGGCTGCGGCGCAGATTGTCGAAGATCTTCCATCGCGAGATCGTGCTGATCGGGTTCTCGACCATCCGTCCAGACTCGTCCGGAACACTTCCAGAGAGCCACTGCGTAATCTGCCAGTCACCTCGTACCCACCGGTGTCGCCGCCGCGTGTGTGCCGAGTGGTGCGATGGATAATCGTCGATTACTTCAATATCCGTGACCAGGCCGGCGCGCGCATACGCTCCCTCAATCAGGTCATGCGAGAGCAGCGCGTTCTTTGGAAAGCGTCGGTCAAGAACCTGGTGGAGGATCGCCACCTCGTAAATACCCTTGCCCGTAAATATCCCCTCGCCAAAAAGGTCCTGGTAGACATCGGAGACCGCACGCGTGTAGATGTCGAAACCGGTCTCGCCTGAGTAGAGCGCCGCCAGCCGAGATCGCGACGCCGATGCCACACTTACCCCAACCCGCGGTTGCAGAATCCCATACCCCGCAGTCACAATCCTCGAGTGCGGATTTACGATCGCCTGGTTCAACGGGTGCGACATCGTCCCGATCATGCGCGCCGCGGTTCCACGAGGCAGCTGCGTATCGGAATCCAGCGTGATCACATACCGCACGCCGTTCAACGCGTGGATCGGTCCAGCCTTCACCGGGAAGCTGTCGTACTCGCGCAGCAGCAGTTTATTCAGATCCAGCAGCTTTCCACGCTTGCGCTCCCATCCCATCCACACGCCCTGCCGCGCATTGAAGATGCGATGCCGGTGCAACAGCAGGAACGAGCCGCCCCTCTCCGTCGCGTACTTGGCATTCAACTCGTCCGTGATCCGCACCGCGAAGTCCACCAGCGGATCGCGATCCGCCGGCAGGGGGCGCGCCTGCGAATCCGGCAGATCCGTCAGCACGGCGAAATGCAAATTGGCATCCTGATTCGACAGATAGCGGGCCTCCAGGTCCTCAAACGTCTCACGGACCTGCGCCTCCGTCAGCAGCAGAGTCGGAATGACCACCACGGTCGCGGCTTCGGCCGGTATTCCTTCCGAAAAATCGAGCTTCGGCAGCGAGGTCGCGTGCAGCAGCGCCGTCACGGCGTTATTGACCAGGTCGACAGCGCCCTGTGTCGCCGGCAGCAGCGCCAGGAAAAGCGCCACCATCACCCATCCAAACGCGTTGTGCGGAACCAGCGGGGCGATCAGCGCGACAATCAACAGCACGGAGATCAGGAAGATCCCGAGGATATAGACGTCCTCGTTATAGGCCAGCAGCATCGCTCGTACTCTCGCCATCACCGGCGGATGATACCCGATCAGTAGCGACAGCTCGGTAAAGCCCTGCTCGAAAAGGTAGTAGCCGATGTGCGACACGCGTCGCCTAACTCTGGGGTCCGCGTATTCTCGGGCTGCGGCCTCGCGCGCCAGGTCGAGCGCAATCTGTGCCGTCTCCATCTCGGAGGCATCGGCATGCCGCGCCAGCTCCGCCACCCTCAGCCGGTACTCACCCCGGTTCTCCTCCTCCATCCGCGCAAACACTCCGTCCGGATCAGCGCGAAGAAGGGCTTCGAATGGAACCATCGGTTCGAGCGCCTCGTGCCACTCGAACTGACTCAAACGCCGCAGGCTGTGGAGCGGCGCGGAAAAAGGAGACCGCTCGATCGGCGGCAACGGCCCCGCCAGAAAAGCCTCGTCCGCGCGATCCAGGATGAACTCCAGCTGCGCCATCTTGAGTGCCGCCGGCAGCAGCAGGATCTCGCCCAGCAAAAACGCGTCATGCCTCTGCGCCGCCTGAACATAGACCGCCAGCGACTCCTGCGACCATACCCCTCGAGCAGCCGAAAGATACTCTTCCGCTACATTCACGATGCGTGGAATGGCATGTCCACCCTCCACCCGAACGTGCGGCAGAAGCCGGGCATAGGTAGCCGAGGCATTCACCTCGCTCAGCACGCCCTTCAGCGCCCGGGTGCTCTCCAGCAGCTCCAGCTGTGGGGTTAGCTCCTGGGTCGACGCAATCGCCCGTGCCGCGCGTAGCCGCTCCTTAAGCCGAAGCGCAAGCGCTCCCAACCTCTGCGTCAGGTCGGAGCTGCCCTTCGCCGGAACCACCATCTGCCACCCTGTTGCAAGCACGGCAGCGTGCGAGCGAAGTCTCCCCTCGCTCACCTCCGGCACCTCCGGCAGCGCTCCAGCTCGCGTCTCCACCATCGGTGCGGTCGGCGGAACCAGCTGCTCCTGGGTCGAACCCTCGTTGATCTCTGCCATCTTTTGCCGTCATTCCTTTAACGTGAAGGTGATTGCGGCAGAAATTGCAAATGCTTCAGCCCTCAGCCTGCCGAGGGTCAACTCCTAACGGTAACTCGCTGCCTGCATCTCGAACATCTCCGCATACAGTCCACCCGCGCTGATCAGCTGCTGGTGATTGCCCTCTTCAATCAGCCGCCCGCCCGAGAGCACAACAATTCGGTCGGCCATGCGAACCGTCGAAAATCGGTGCGAGATCAGCAGCGCCATCTTCCCCAGAGTCAGCTCGGCAAAACGCTCGAACACCTCCAACTCGCTCTTCGCATCCAGCGCCGCCGTAGGCTCATCCAGAATCAGCAGCTGCGCATCCCGAAGATACGCGCGCGCCAGCGCGATCCGCTGCCACTCTCCTCCCGAAAGCTCCACGCCCCCCTCGAACCGGCGCCCAAGCATCTGGTCGTATCCGCCCTCCAGCTTCTGCACAACCACATCCGCCAGGCTCTTGTGAGCGGCAAACTCGATCTCCGCTTGCTGGTGCGGACGATCCACCCGGCCAACCGCGATATTGTCTCGCGCCGTCATCTCGAAGCGCACAAAATCCTGGAAAATCACGCCGATCTCGCGGTGGAGATCCTCAAGCGAATACTCGCGCAGATCGATTCCGTCCAGCAGAATCTGCCCTTCTGTCGGGTCGTACAGCCGTGTAATCAACTTCACCACCGTCGTCTTGCCCTGCCCGTTCTCGCCGATCAGCGCCACCCGTTCCCCCGGCGACAGCGTAAACGTGAAGTCTTTCAGCACGGTTCGGTTCGTCCCCGGGTACGTGAACGACACGTTGCGAAACTCGAAGCCGGCCCGTATCGGCTGCGGTGCCGCCAGACCGCTCGGCTTCGATTGCACCGTCGGCTTCATCTCGAAGAACGCAATCAGATCCGTCAGAAACAGCGCCTGGTCCGCAATCCCCGACGCCGTCGAAAAAACCTGCTGCAGGTTCGAGCTCGCCTGCTGAATCGCCGTCGTCAAAAACGTGAACTGCCCAATGTCATAGCCGCCATGGATCGTCCGCCAGATCACGTACACATACGCGCCGTAGTACCCCAGCGTTCCAATAATCCCCAGCAGACCGCCCACCAGTAGCTTCGATCGCGACAGCGCCACATCCTCCCGGTAGATCTGATCCGCCAGCGTCTTGAAGCGGTCGGTGAAGAAGCGGCTCAGCCCGAACAGCTTGACCTCCTTCGCCCCCTCGCGGCTGCCCGCCACCTGCCGCAGGTAGTCCATCTGCCGCTTCGCCGGTGTCTGCCTGAAGTTCTTCGCATACCCCAAAAACGCGTAATGCGTCTCCCCTAGAAAGGACGGCAGCACCCCCAGCGCCAGCAAAACAATCAGCCACGGCGAAGCCCACGCCAGCGCCACCGAGAAGATCACCGTCGTGATCACCTGCTGCATCAACCGGCCCATCTGCTGGATCATCCCCAGGCGATCCGTCGCCTGCACCCGGGCCCGCTCCAGCCGGTCGTAGAAAACCGGGTTCTCATACGTCGTCAGGTCCAGTCGCGCCGCCTGCTCCATCACCTTCACGCTGACATACTGCGTGTAGCTGTTCGCCAGCAGCGAATCCGAGTAGTCGATTCCACGCGTCACCAGCCCGAGAAACACATTCAGAATCACCTCGGCCGCAACTAGCTTCCAGAACATCGGCGACAGCGGCCGCCCCCGCAGCACATCCGCGATCCCGTTGATAATGTACTGCGCCACCTTTGCCACCACAAACGGAAGCGACGCCACCACGAGCCGCAGCAGGATGCCCCACGTGACCGTCGCCCGTCCCGAAGCCCACAGGATGCCGAGCACAGGAGGCATATTCCGCAGCGCCTGCAGACGTTCGCGCCACGGACTCTGGCCACCCGTACGGTCTTGCGTTTCGATCATTCCACCTTTGGCTTGCTGCTGTGTGAGGTGCTATGTCAAGTCGGACGCCGGGCGCTCCGTGGAAGTTGGTTGACCGGAGACTCCAACACGCCCTACTGGACCTTGCCCTGCGGTTGAAACCGCCGCAGCTCGATCGCACAGGCAATCGCGTTCACCGCGGCCAGCTTCAGATTGTCCGTTGCAAGCCACACCCAGAAGCGCCGGCCCGCGCTCTGACGCGAACCCTTTCGCACCCACGCAAGCACATTCCTCTGCCCCGACGCACTCAGATTACTGGGCGGATCGGAGTCCTCCGTAACCACCTCGATGTGCTCGCCCGCCAGCGCCTCTTCTACCTCCGTCACCGTTGCCGGCCGCTTCAGCTCCACCAGCACCGACGCCGTGTGTCCGTGAAACACTGGCGCGTGAACCACCTGCAAATCCAGCGCCGGCAGCTGCCCCCCGGATAGACCCTCGTAATCCCTCTCAATCCGTTGCTGGACCGCCGCAAACGCGATCTTCGCCTCCGGCCCCAGCCCCGGAAGGAGGTTGAACGCAACCTGCGCATCGTACTGTTCGCGCGGCAGATCGTGAAACGACAGCAGGCTCACCGTCTGCTGATGCAGCTCATCCATCGCCAGCCGCCCATACTCCGACGCCGGCTCCATCACCGTGGCGGCCAATCCCTCCATCCCCAGCTTCGCGCGAATCCGCCCCGCAACCAGCGCCAGCATCAACGCCGCCGGATGCGCCGCCACCACCGCCGCCGTGTTGAGATCCGGAACCGCCACGCCCTGCGTCTGCTCGGGAGGCAGCACCGATCGCAGCCACGGCGCTCTCACCAGCACCGTCGGCTCCCCTTCCAGCGCGCCCGAAAGATCGACCAGGGTCGCCCCAGCCCTTCGCGCGCTCCCCCAATGCTCCTTCGTCACCTGCGGGCTCCCCGCGAAGAAGACGAAGTCCAGACCGTCGAACGAGGTGGCCGAAAGCCTCTGGATAAAACTCGCCTCCTCCCCCGCTGAGGTCAACTGGCCGGCAGCCTGCTCGTCGTCGAGAAGCACCAGCTCGCCCGCCGCCAGGGCCGACTCCCCCAGCTCCTCGCCCAGTTCCTTCCCCAGGAGCGACGATGCCCCGACTACCCCGATACGCTGCACCTTAACCGCCATAACTTAAACTCCAAAAACCTGTGACTCAAACCAACTCTACCGTCTCAACGCCCTCTGCCAGCGCTCGGCAGCGCCCCAGGCCGTCCCGCTTTTTGCCCAGCCCCGGAGCCTCCTACCGCCCCGAAGAAAGCGTCTGCCGCCGTGATCTCTCCCACGAATACGCCAGCCGCGCCAGCACGCCCGAGACCAGATATCCGAGCGCCAGAATAATCAGCGCATACTCGGAATAACGCACCATCACCGCCCCCACCAGCGCCAGCACGGCAACCAGCTGGAACGGATGCCTGGATCCCAGGTCCAACTCCTTGCCGCTCCAGAAACGCCATGTGCTCACCATCAGAAATCCGGTAAACAGAATCAGAAACAACCACACCAGCGCAATCCACGGATTGTAAATAGGCGCTCCATTGAAGCAGTGAACCACCGACGCCAGCACACCCGCGCCTGCCGGAATCGGCATGCCGACAAAGTATTTCCGGTCCGGCCGTCCCGGGTTGCGCGGCTGCGGGTTGGCGCTGATATTGAACCGCGCCAGACGGCTCGCGCCGCAGATCAGAAACACAAAACAAACAAACACCCCGAAGTGCAGAATCTCGTCGCGCAGCACCGGGTGAACCATCAGCGGAAGCATCCGGAACCCCCAGATATACGCCAGAATGCTCGGAGCCACGCCAAACGTAATCACGTCCGCCAACGAATCGAGCTCCTTCCCAAAATCGCTCGTGGTCCTCGTCATCCGCGCTACCCGCCCGTCCACCCCGTCAAACAGGATCGCGAACCCGATCGCCAGCGCCGCCCGGTCGAAGTACGCCGGCTCGGCTGCCGATCCCTGAATGCTCTGCGTGATCGCGTAGTAGCCCGCGGCGATATTGCCGGCCGTAAATACCGACGGCAGCACGTACATGCCCCGGTTCGGTCTTCGTCGAATACGGGCGTCATTCCCCCGTTGCACCTCCTCCACCTCCATCAAACCCCCGTGCTTGGCGAGCGTGGCGTTGACCGGAGCCGATGCGGCGGGACCACGGCCAGCACCGTCGATCCTCCTCGGACGCGCGACCCCGTCTTGACCTTCAGATCGGCCTCCGCCGGCAACAGGACATCGACCCGCGATCCGAACTTGATCAGACCGATACGCTGCCCCCGCTCCACACGATCCCCCACCTTTAACCGGCAAACGATCCGCCGCGCCAGCAAGCCCGCGATCTGCTTGAAGCCGACCTCGTATCCTCCGGCATCGATCACCACCAGCGTCTGCTCGTTATGCAGCACAGACTCGGCATTCATCGCGTTCATGAACAAGCCCTTGCGAAACTCGTACAGCTTCACCACGCCCGCCACCGGCGAGCGATTCACATGCACATCGAACACATTCAGAAATATGCTCAGCCGAAGTCGGCTGCCGTTCGGCATCTCCATCCACTCCGCCGCGGTAACAATGCCATCGGCCGGGGACACGATCTGGCCCGGCTCACTCGGAATAATCCGGTTCGGGTCGCGAAAGAACCAGAGAAAGAACGCCGCCAGCAGCAGCGGGAGGATCGTCAGGAGAATCATGTGCGTCAGCCCCCATATCAACGCGGCAACCGCGCCCAGAGCTAACGCATAAAGAACACCATCTCGCACCATAAGTGGGTCCATTATAGAGGTGCGTCGGCCCCGTCGCTTCCCCGCGCTCCAGCAGCTCCCTCCACTTGCGTAAGCTCCCAGCCTTCCCTCACATTCCATGCCCGCGCTGCACCCTCTCTCTAAACTCCCTTCCTCTCTCCCGTCCAGATCATCACTACAGCATCCTCCACCGGGTCCGCATAATACCTCGGCCGCCGTCCTGTCTCCCGGAAGCCAAGCCCGCGGTACATGGCCAGGGCTCCCTCGCTCCCCGCCCGCACCTCCAGCCCGGCACTACCAGCTCCCTGCTCCTCACACCACGCCAGGATCGCCCGGCACAACGCACGCCCAATCCCCTGCCGCCGCGCCCGCTCCGCCACCGCAACGCTCTCGATCTCTCCCCACCCACGGCCTCGGGCCTCCGGGTCTCCGTCTGCACCCGCCCCTGCACCCATCACGAGGCTCGCCACGGAAAACCCCAACAGGTCGTCCTCAGCCTCAGCGACAAACAAACATCGGCATACACCTGCCCCGGCCGCCTCCGTCCGGAAGATCGCGGCATACTCCTCCGGGCTCCAGTGCGGAGCCCCGGCGACCCCCCGCTCCAGCGCCACCACCGCCCCCACATCCTCGGGGCGTCCCCGGCGCACCTGCCACCCTCCTGGCCCGGCCTGCAATCCTCCCGGCCTCACCTCTCGGGGACCCGCTGGGCCAGCCGCTGCTGCACCTCAAGATCGGTCCGTCGCAGATAGTTCGCATCGCTCGTGGCCACATCGTCGAACGCCCGCCGCTCCACACGCGCGCTTACTAGCCCGAAAGCGTCAGCCGCGCTCAGATCGGTCATCGCGGGTTGGAGCTCCGGGAACGAGACCCTCACGCTCTCCTCGCAAACCGCGACCGTCCCGCCACGCGCTGCCGCCAGCACCGCCACCCGCGAAAGCAGCGCCTCCATCGCACTCTCCCCATCCCCGAAGCTGCCGTAAAAGAACTCACCCCTACCCGCATCCAGCACCGCACACGTCCCATCCCCAAAAGCGCCCGCCTTGTGCGCCAGAATAGCCAGCCGCGAGACCATCACCAGCGGAAGATTCGCCGCCTCGCACAAGCCCTTCGCGGCCGCCACTCCCACCCGGACGCCCGTAAACGAGCCCGGCCCCGCCACCACTCCGATCGCGGTCACATCCCGGAGCTGCCACCCGCTCTCCGCCATCATCGCCCGAAGCTCGGGCATCAGCCGCTCGGACGAGCTCCGCCCCCCCAGCGCCACCGACGCGAGTATCGGATTAGCCGGAGCAGCCGCCTCGCTGTCAAGCAACGCGATCGACCCCTCCTGACCGCACGTATCCATCAACAGCAGTCGCAGCTTCGACCTCCTCCGCGTACCTTCGTGACCCCATTAAACCATCGTGTAAGCCATCGCTCCCCAGCCCGGCCACCCCCAGCGCCTCGGATGCACTTGACACGCCGAGTCCAAAAGCCGCTATCCTCATCCTTCAGCCGATCGGCCCGCTTCCACCGCTGCCCGCCGCCACGGCCGTCCCATCTTCGCCCGCGCGCAAGCCGGGTACGTGCCTCGGGGAGCTGCTCCGCTATGTCGACAAACGCCCTTCGCGCCTCAGGTCCGAGCCTCACCAGCACCGCACCCCCGCGCGCCAACCTCCGCTGGTTCGTCTGCGGTCTGCTCTTCCTCGCGACCACCATCAACTACATGGATCGCTCCGTGCTCTCGCTCATCGAGCCCGCACTTCACGACCTCCCCTTCATGGGCTGGAATCACAGTCAGGACGCCAGCCATCAGCAGGTCTTCAATGACCACTTCAGCACCATCCTCACCTACTTTCAGATCGCCTACGGCATCGGCCTCCTCACCGCCGGCAGGTTTATCGACAAGCTCGGCACCAAGGTCGGCTACGCCCTCGCTATCCTCGTCTGGGCCTTCGCCTCCATGGGCCACGCGCTCGTCGGTTCGGTCGCCGGCTTCTGCATCGCGCGCTTCCTCCTCGGCCTCGGCGAGTCCGGCAACTTCCCCGCCGCCATCAAGGCCACCACCGAGTGGTTTCCCTCCGAAGAGCGCGCCCTCGCCACCGGCCTCTTCAACTCCGGAGCCAATGCCGCCTCGCTCGTCGCCCCCTGGCTTATCCCCATCGTCACCATCAACTACGGCTGGCACGCCGCCTTCCTCACTACCGGCTCCATGGGCCTCCTCTGGCTCATCGTCTGGCTCCTCTTCCCCTACAACCGCCTACTCCACCGCGAAGCCGGCGAAGTCACAGGCGCCCCACACCTCCCCGCCAGCAGCTCTCGCCCCAGCCCCCAACCAGGCCAACAGACTGGCTTTTTCGAGCTCTTCGCCCGGCTCTCCAAACAGCGCGGCCTCTACGCCTTCTCGCTCGCCAAAGCCATCACCGACCCCATCTGGTGGTTCTATCTCTTCTGGCTCCCCAAGTACTTCCACGAGACCTACAACCTCGACCTCAAGCACCTCGGTCCGCCCATCATCATCGTCTACTTCTGCTCCAGCTTCGGCTCCATCATGGGCGGCGCGCTCTCCGGCATGCAGATGAAGCGCGGCCACACCGTCAACTACGGCCGCAAGTTCGCCATGCTTGTCTGCGCCCTGCTCGCCCTTCCCGTCATGCTCGTGCCCTACGCCCATACCCTCTTCGGAGCCAACGTCTGGCCCGCCGTCGTCCTCCTCTCGCTCGCCACCGCCGCCCACCAGGGCTTCTCCGCCAACCTCTTCTCCACCCCCACCGACATGTTCCCCTCCACCTCCGTCAGCACCGTCGTCGGCATCGGCGGCGCCGCCGGTGCCCTCGGCGGAGCCGTCTTCACCAAGTTCACCGGCGCCGTCTGGACCTCCCACCCGTTCCTCATCTTTCTCCTCGGCTCCCTCGCCTACCTCACCGCCCTCGCCATCTTCCATAAACTCGTCCCCAACCTAGGCACTCCCGCCGAGATCTAGCACCATCGGCGCGACCACCCCGCTCCACCGAAGCCCCCATCCCCCGAGCCAGAACCCCGCCTCCACTCCGGGTGGGCCATCCTTTGCGCCTTCTGCAAAGAGTGGGTTATCGGGCGAAGCCCGACCCCCTCCAAAGCTCACCCCACGCTAGCCGCCCCACCCATCCATGAGTCGCGCCGCACCCGTGCTGCTAAACTGGCGCCAGACCACCCAAAGCATGTCCGACACCCCCAAAAAGTTCTACCTCACGACGCCCATCTATTACGTCAACGCGCGCCCGCACATCGGCCACGCGTACACCACCGTCGTCGCCGACGTCATCGCCCGCCGCCACCGCCTCCTCGGCGACGACACCTTCTTCCTCACCGGCACCGACGAGCACGGCCAGAAGATCGAGCGCTCCGCCATCGCCGCCGGCATCCCGCCCCAGCAGTTCGCCGACGAGGTCTCCGCCTCCTTCCGCGCCCTCTGGACCCGCATGGGCATCCTCGACGATTCGCTGTCAAAAGACGATCCGCTCTTACACCGCGACTTCATCCGCACCACCGAACCCCGCCACAAGCAGGGCGTCCAGCGCCTCTTCCAACAGCTCCGCGACAACGGCTACATCTACCTCTCCACCTACACCGGCCAGTACTGCGTCTCCGACGAGGCCTACGTCGACGGGCCCCCCGGCATCCGCTGCCCCGACTGCGGCCGCGTCACCGAAACCGTCTCCGAGTCGAATTACTACTTCCGCCTCTCCGCCTTCCAGCTCCCCCTCCTCGACCTCATCGAATCCAACACCCTCCGCATCACCCCCGAATCCCGCCGCAACGAGGTCCTCTCTTTTCTCCGCGGAAACCCAGCAACGTCTCAGTCAACCCCACAAAACCCGGGTGCCCCATCCATGGCGCAGTCTCACCGCGACATGGGTGGGAACGTAAGCGGTCCGCTAGCCCAGGACGGCCTCTCTGAAGCATCTGTCCTTCTGAGCGAAGCGGAAGCATCCCCGCATTCCACCGGTGACCCCACCCCCGTCCAGGAGGCCCCATCCACAAACCCCTTTGCGCCCTCCGCAAAGGGTGGGTTATCGGACGAACCGGAGCCCCCGGCGAACGATTTTGGTCGTCAGGGTGGAGAAGTCCGACCACTCTCCCAAACCTCCCCCGACCCCGCCACAACGACCGCCCGCACCGCCGCCGGAACCCCCTTCGTCCCCGGAGCCCTCAAAGACCTCTCCATCTCCCGCACCTCTTTCAAATGGGGAGTCCCCGTCCCCGGCGACGAGGCCCACGTCATCTACGTCTGGCTCGACGCCCTCGCCAACTACATGACCGCCATCGGCTACGGTTCCGACGATCCCGCAGACATCGCCAAGTTCGAACGCTACTGGCCCGCCGACCTCCACCTCGTCGGCAAAGAGATCATCCGCTTCCACTGCGTCTACTGGCCCGCCTTCCTCCTCGCCCTCAACCCCCAGCTTCGACACGCTGCCGACGAGCCCGCCCCACAGCTCACCCTCGAAGCGCAGCAGCCGTGGATCGAGAAGATGCTCCCCAAAGCCATCACCGCCCACGGCTGGCTCCTCTTCGACGATGCCAAAATGTCCAAGTCCAAGGGCAACATCGTCCGCACCGAAACCATCCTCGACGCCTTCGGCACTGTATGCCCCGCGAAGAAGGTTGCGCCTGAGGATCCAAACAATTTGTCTCCGGAGCGGAGCTTCGCATCGCGGCCGACTGTCATCGCTGAGTTCCTCCCTGCTCCTCCGAGTGAGAGAGACCTATTCGCCACCGACGTCCTCCGCTACTTCCTACTCCGCGAAATCCCCTTCGGCCAGGATGGCTCCTTCTCCTTCGACGCCCTTGTCACCCGCTACACCGCCGACCTCACCAACGGCTACGGCAATGTCGTCAGCCGCACGCTGAAACTTATAGAACAAAACTTTCCGCATGGCTTCGACCACGCTCCTCAAGAGCCATGGCTCTGCATAGATGAGCCGTTGAGGGATAGCGGCGTTGACGAGATGACCAAGGTGTTCCCAGGAACGTCGTCTCTTATCGGAGAAATTGAGAGCCTACCGAGATTCGTGGAATACAGCTTCCAAGGCACACTGTCATTGCAAGCTCTACTCGCGGAGTTTGCAATGAGAATCGGGACGGTCGACAGCTATCTCTCATTCCACAAGCCTTGGATTCTCGCCAAAATCGAGGGGACGCAAGTTCGAGATAAGCTCGGTGAAATCCTCTACACCGCCGCCGAATCCATCCGCATCATCACCGCCCTCCTCTACCCCATCCTCCCCTTCGCCACCGCTAAAGTCTGGGCCCAGCTAGGCCTCGGCGACATAGAACAAGCCGCCCGCAACGGCGACCTCAAAGACCTCCACTGGGGAGGCCTCCAGCCCGGCACAAAACTCGGCCCCCTCAGCCCCATCTTCCCCCGCGCAGAGAAAGGACTCGCCCAAACCATGGCCGACCTCGAACAAAATCCTCCCGCCCTCACCGCCGGGCACGCTGCCACCCCCACCGGAAAACCCGACCTCCCCGAGGCCCCCCTCGCTTCCGCCGCCTCCACCCCCGCCCCCTCCAGGCTCACCACCGAGACCACCTCCACCACCCCCGACACCCAGATGGACCCCACCCATCCCGCCGCCCCTCCCCGCACCTCTGCCATCGAAGAGGCGCACCCCATCGCCCAGGTCGCCGGCTCCGCCTCCACCCACACCCAGCTCCACAAGCCGCCGTCCCACACCGAGGCCTTCGCCTCCGGCCCCTTCAACACCGCTCAGAGTTCCAGGCCCATAGCTCCAAGCTCGATCCAAAACCCGGCAGCTACAGCGTCCATCCCAGGCCAGCAGACCGCAGCCGCCTCCGCCACCCCAACGGAAGGGCCCGGCTTCAGCCGGGCCCTTACCAGCCCCGCCGAAGGCGGTACCGCTCTGCCCAAGGCCGTCCTCCCCAGCCCCGCCATAAACGCTCCGGGAACCGCCCAGATCACCATCGACGACTTCGCCAAAGTCGAGCTCCGCGTCGCCCGCATCCTCGTCTGCGAGCGCATCCCCAAAGCCGACAAGCTCCTCCGCCTCGAAGTCGACCTCGGCCCTGAACCCGGTATGGGCCGCCGCCAGATCCTCTCCGGCATCGCCCAGTGGTACACCCCCGAAGAGCTCCTCGGCCGCAAAATCATCGTCATCGCCAACCTCGCCCCCCGCAAGATGCGCGGCCTCGATTCGCACGGTATGCTCCTCGCCGCCTCCACCGGCGAAGGCGGCAAGCCCGCCCTCGCCACCTTCGCCGACGCCGACAACATAGAGCCCGGCGCCCGCCTCAAATAGCCTCTTCGCGCCCTCGTGCTTGTCGTCTTGCCCTCGTGCTTGTCCTGTTGTCCTCGTGCTTGTCGTTTGTCTCTTGCTTATGTCTTGTCCTCTTGCTTGTCCTTTGTCTCTTGCTTATTGTCTTGTCCTCTTGCTTGTCCTTTGTCTCTTGCTTATTGTTTTGTCCTCTTGCCTGTCGTTTGTCCTCTCTGCTTATCATTCAGGAGCGAAGCGGAGGAACCTGCTGTTGCGTTTGCCGTAACCGCTTCATCCCCCGTGGCGTAACACCCAGCCAAACTGGTTATCATAGAAGTTAGGTACAGCAACCACAAACATGGATCGCTCCACCGAAGTCCGGACCTAACCCTAGCCCTTCGAAGACTTTGCACCATAAGTACGGGGGGCAACCCCACATCCACCACCATGCTCATAGACTCCCACGCCCATCTCGATCTCTTCAACGACGCCGACCGCGACGCCGTCCTCCGCCGCGCCCACGTCGCAGGTGTCGCCGCCATCCTCGCCATCGGCATCGGGGACGGTCCCGATACCATGCACCGCAGCCTCGAGATCGCCAACGCCCGAGCCCTCGTCAGCGATCCCGATCTCCCCCGCATCTTCGCCACCGCCGGCATCCACCCCGGCGAGGCTGCCAACGCCACCCCCGCCGCCCTCGAAAAACTCTCCCGCCTTCTCGCCGACCCCCTCTGCCTCGCCGCCGGCGAGATGGGCCTCGACTACTACCACATCGAAAACCCCGACCCCGAGGTCCAAAAGACCGCCTTCATCGCCCAGATGCAACTCGCCGCCGCCGCACGGAAACCCATCATCCTCCATTGCCGCACCTCCGATCTCGCCACCCCAGCAGCAAGAGACCGCTTCGGCCCCGCCGACGCCTGGGCCGACCTCCTCTACCTCCTCTCCCAACATTGGCAGCCCACCCGCCTCCCCGGCATCATGCAATGCTTCTCCGGCACCCCCGACCACGCCCACCGCTCCGTTGCCGCGGGCTTCTTCCTCTCCTTCGCCGGCAACCTCACCTATCCTGCCGCCGGCCAGATCCGCGCCGCAGCCGCTGACGTTCCCTCGGATCGCCTCCTGGTCGAGACTGACGCCCCCTTCCTCGCCCCCATCCCCCACCGCGGCGAAAAGAACGAGCCCGCCCTTATCGGCTACACCGCCGACGCCCTCGCCAAGCTCCGCGGCATCTCAACCGAAGATCTGTCCTCCGCCACCTCCGCCAACTTCTTCACACTCTTTCCAACCGCGCGCCCCTGACATAATGGGATCGCACCCAACGAGGTAAGGAAAAGCCCATGGCAGCCGATAACAGCTTCGACGTCGTCAGCAAGGTAGATCTGCAAGAGGTCAAGAACGCGGTCGACCAAGCCACCAAAGAGGTCAACGCCCGCTTCGACCTCAAAGACTCGAAATCCAAGATCGACATCGAAGGCGCCGACACCATCCAGCTCGCGAGCCAGGACGAGTACACCCTCAAGGCAGTCACCGAAATCCTCGGACAGAAGCTCGTCAAGCGCGGCGTCTCCCTCAAAAACCTCAGCTACGAGAAGATCGAGCCCGCCACCAACTCCTCGGTTCGCCAGAAGATCAAGCTCCAGCAGGGCATCCCGTCCGAAAAGGCCAAGCAGATTGTCGCCCTCATCAAGGACTCCAAGAAGAAGGCCCAGGCCTCGATCCAGGGCGATACCGTCCGTGTCGTCAGCAAGGACCGCGACATCCTCCAGGAGATCATGGCTCTGCTTCGCGGAAAGGATCTCGGCGTCGACCTCCAATTCACGAATATGCGGTCGAATTAGCCAGGTTGCGCCGACGCTCCGGCCTGTTCGCTCCACTTCTAAATCGACGCGTCCTCTGCAGCACCATGCAGTGCGCCGCCGCCCGGAGCCTGAGGCCGTCCAAACCTCCGGGTGCCATCCTGATACTCTCAATCTAGAGCGTGGGCACCCTCTCCATCTCGAGCGCAAAGGAAGTCTTCGATCTCCTGCGGGAGGACCTCAAAGCGATCGAGCTCGAGTTTGCCGCACAGTCCGCATCGGATGTCGAAGTCGTCACCGACATCGCAACGTATCTCATGTCCGGCGGCGGAAAGCGCATCCGGCCCATGCTCCTCCTGCTCTCCGCCAAAGCCCTTGGCAACAGCTCCCCGGGCCGCATTCGCCTCGGCGCCGTCGTCGAGATGCTCCACACCGCCACCCTGGTCCACGACGACATCATCGACGAGGCCGATACCCGCCGCGGCCGCCCCTCCTCCAACACCACCTGGGGCAACGCCAAATGCGTCCTCGCCGGCGACTGGCTCTACATGCAGTCGTTCTCCGCCGCCCTCGAAGAACGTAATTTCCACGTCCTCGACCTCCTCATCTCGCTCACCCAACAGATGGTCGAGGGCGAGCTCCTGCAGATCCAGAAGCTCGGCCATCTCATCAACGAGGAAGAGTACTTCGACCTCATTTACCGGAAGACCGCCTGCCTCTTCAAGGTGTCCATGCAGCTCGGTGCAGCCCTCGGCAGGCCTCGCAACTCCCGAGAATCACACAAGCTGGAATCCCCGATTGAGTCCCCGATTGAATCCCAGATGGGCGAGTACGGCCGCAATCTTGGTCTCGCCTTCCAGATCGTCGATGATGTCCTCGATCTCACCGCCGTCAAAGACGTCCTCGGCAAGCCCGTCGCCAGCGACCTCCGCGAGGGCAAGGCCACCCTCGCTGTTATCCACGCGCTTGAACGCGGAACCGGTGCGGATCGCGAAGCCATCCGCACCGTCTTGTCCGATCGCAGCTTCGACCGCGTCTCCCACGCTCAGATTATCGAGGTGCTTCGGCGTCACGGCTCGCTCGAATACGCCATGGACACGGCCTGCGCCTATGCCGAGGCGGCCCGCCTTTCCATCACCGATTTGCCGGAGTCGCAGGCCAAGAACGCTCTGCTCTGGATGCCCGGCTTCGTCACCGCCCGCGACCGCTAGCCGGCCTCCCCCTCGGGCTCGTCTTCCTCGATGACGTCCATCGTCGCCGCGTGCATCTTGCCCGTCGCGCTCTCCACCAGCACCTCGATCCGGCCCTCCGCCGCATCCAGCTCCTGCTTGCATGCCTTTGAGAGCCGGACCCCCTCTTCAAACAGCCGCACCGACTCCTCGAGCGTAAGCTCCCCGCGCTCCAGTTGCTCGACGACGCCCTCAAGCGCAGTCAACTGGTCTTCAAACGTCGCCATCGTTGTTACCTCCCCTCTGGCGTGCTGGGCAGCAGCGATTCAAGCACCTCAGCGGCCGCCGTGTACTTTCCGAACGGCGCGCTGACCTGCACTCCCTGCACATGCGCGCGCGTCTGCTGCAGCATCTCCTGCGCGATCCGCACCCCCTCGGCCCGCGACTGCTCCGGGCTGCCGGCCACAGACATCCTGTGCATGATCTCCTCTGGCATGCTCACGCGGAGGTCGTTCTTCATGAACTGCGCGTTTTTCAAACTTGTTAGCGGCCAGATCCCGGCAATTACCGGAATCCGAAACCCCTCAACGCGACGCAGAAAAGTCTCCAGAAGCCGGAGGTCGAACACCGGTTGAGTGATGCAGAACTCCGCTCCCGCCTCGACCTTCAATTCGAAACGCCGGATCTCCTGCTCGATGTCAGGCACCCCTGGATTGGCTGCCACGGACACCGTGAAACCTGTCGACGCTCCAATCGGATTCTTCCCGATATCGAGGCCGCGATTGAGATCCTGAACCACCCTCACCAACCCGATTGCGTCCACGTCGAACACCGCGGTCGCATTCGGATAATTGCCCAGCTTGGGCGGATCTCCCGTCAGGCAGAGGATGTTCTTCAATCCGATCGACGATGCTCCCAGCAGATCGCTTTGAATGCTCAACATGTTGCGATCGCGGCAGGTATAGTGCAGCACAGTCTCAACCCCCACTTGCTGCTGGATCTGCACGCACAGGCTCTGCGCGCTCATACGCGCGCTCGCTCGCGGGCTATCCGGGACATTGATCGCATGCACACCCAGTCGGTAGAGATACGCCGCGCCCTCGATCTCCTTGCTGCAATCGATCCCGCGCGGAGGAACGATCTCCACCAGCGTGCAGAACTCGCCGGACGCCACCATTGCGCCGATCCGCGATCTCTCGCCGAACGGAGGTGGATGGACGTCGCTCACCGTCTTCGTCACTGTCTCTCGTTCTACTGCCTCCGCGCCCGCCTCCTGCGCCTCCGCTGCCCGCAAAGCGCCTCGCATCGCCCGGATGTGCGCCGGCGTCGTTCCGCAGCAGCCTCCGATAAAGTTCGCTCCGGCGCGCGCCACCTTGCGCGCGAAGCTCCCCATGTACTCCGGGGAAGTCATGTAGATCGATCGCCCCTCCACCGACTTCGGAATGCCGGCGTTCGGCATCGCAGCCAGAGGCAGACTGGTCACAGCGCGCATACGCTCGATCACACGCAGCACCGTCTGTGGACCGTCACTGCAGTTGCACCCCACCGCCGCCACGCCAAGTTCGGACATCCGCGTCGCCACCATCTCGGGTGACGCCCCATCCATGCAGTTCCCATCCGCGTCCACCGTCACCAGTACCAGCAGCGGAATCCCGGGCGCTGCCATCCTGGCCGCACGCGCCACGGCTCCCGCCTCGGCAAGCGACGGCAGCGTCTCCGCGATCAACAGATCGGCGCCCACTCCCGGACCGCCCTCCACCAACGCCCGGATCTGCTCCGCAAAGGCCGCTTCCGCGTCCGCCTCGCTCACAGAGCCGCCCGCCCCCACACGCACGCCTAATGGCCCCAGAGCGCCAGCCACGAATGCCTCTGCGGACTGCTTCTCTCGGATCTGGTTGACACACCGGCGCGCCAGACGCACACCCGCCGCGTTGATCTCCCGCGCCCGCTCCCCTAACCCGAAGTGGCCCAGACGATAAGTGTTTCCCCCAAACGTGTTTGTCTCAATTACCTGCGCCCCAGCCTGCAGGTACTCCTCATGGATCGCCAGCACCATCTCCGGCTGCGAAATGTTTAACTCGTCAAAGCAGCGATTGATAAAGATCCCGCGCGCATAGAGCATGGTTCCCATGGCCCCATCGCAAAGGATCGTCTTCTGGGCAAATAGCCCCTGCGCCGTTGCTGTCGGTGTCTCTGCTCTCTCCGTTTCAACGGCCATCCTAGCCACGCCTCATGCACTTCTGAATCTGCTCTTCGTCCTCTCATCTTAGGGCACATCCTCATGCACACAAACCAGAACGCGGACGCTGTCTTGAAGCGGTCGGCGCAAGCCCTCGCTTTGGTATACTTGGCAAGACTCACCCACCCCGTGAGATCACCTTGCAGAGCGCAGGTTGGAGCTGTTCACGTTGAAGAATCGTAGTCCGTTTGCCAAGTCTTTCCGCGCGCAGTGCTTCACCGGAATCCTGATCGCTCTCGCAACGCTCGGCCTCAGCTCTTGCGGACAACAGTTCTACCGTTTCCCCCAGTACACCTTCGCCGGCCGGCCCATCCCGCCCAGCCAGCTCGCCAACCGCGTCATGGTGTCGTACACCTCCGGTGGCAGCATCGGTGGCCTGCAGATCCTCGACGGCCTCCGGGATCTCCGCAACAACGTCCAGGATACGATCCGGCAGTTCTCTATCAGCGGATACTCCTCGGGTTTTCCCAGCCTCATCCTGAACTTCCCCGAGCAGGTACGCGGATACGTCTACTCCGAATCTGACGGCAGCCTCACCCTCATCGACTACGGCAAGGAAACCGCCTCGGGACCAGCCGCACCAACCGGAACGCTTCCTCCCCGGTCCACCTCCATCGCTGTTCCCAGCACCTTCAGCAACATCTACTCCGCCGGGGAGTCCGGCGGCCAGCTCGTGATTCTTGACAACACCACCTCCCGCGCTTACGCCCTCAACCTGCCCAACGTCTATCGCGTGGCCGTCAATCAGGGCAACACCGTAGTCCTTGCCATGGTCAGAAACTCGAACGCCCTCTACCGGGTGCTCAAGCTCAACTCCAACCAGGCGCCGCCGCCCGGCGCCGTCGATTGCCAGCCCTACAACCTGCCCGTCTACTGCGTGGTCCCTGCTCCGGGCAACTACGACCGCCCTATCGGAGCCTATTTCTCGCTCGACGGAACCACCGCCTATGTCCTCAACTGCGGCCAGGAGTGCGGCGGAACAAGCTCGGGCGTGACCCTCATTCAGCAGGCGCCCCTGAACATCAATTCCAGCCCGGCTTCGCTTCCCTACCCAACTCCCGTCATCAACACGGTCTCTGTTCCAGGGGGCGTCACCTCTGCCGTATCCGATGGCGCTACCCTCTTCCTCGCCGGACAGCAACTGCAGCCGGATGGTCTCTTCGCCGGCTTCCTTTCGACCTTGAGCCTCGCCAGCAACACCGTCACGGGAAAATACTCCATCGCTGATGGCAACCACACCAGGCTGCTCTTCGCCGACGACAACACCCTTTGGATCGGTTCGCAGTTCTGCGCCACCGGCGAACGCGCAAAACTAGGTCAGAACTACAACTGCCTTACCCGCTTCGACCTCGGTGCAAAATCCGCGCAAGTCATTCCCGCCAATGTCGTCCCCGGCTCGCCAGATCCGGGCAAGCAGGTTCCTTATACCAATGAAAACGGCAACGTCTACTACTATGGAGACCTCACCGGCCTGTGCTGGGTGCAGAACCTCCACAAGGTCTACACCGCGTACGGTGGTCAGGTGCACGCATTCAGGACCGCCGACGGCTCCGAAATCAACAACTACAACATCACCGTACAGGGCACCGTCCTTGACGTCGCCTACATGGACGCGCTCACCAACGCCGCAGACTGAGCGCTGATGCAGACCTCGGCCCCGCGGCTATTCTCGCCATCGCGGCTTATCGATCTAGAGCAGACCTGTGATGGTGCCCTTCTCCAGCCTCTTCCTTGCCAACCGGTCGCAGTATGCCGATCGGCAGCACGGCGGCAAACTCCTCCCGCGGCTGAGATCCCCGAGCGGACGCTCTCGAGCGCCCATCATTACGCTCTGCTCGCCGGCGATATGCGGAGCCTTCCGTCCAGAAAGTTGTCGCGCTCGTCGACCGCCTGATACTGCCCGTCCAGTCCATCTAGTTTCCATCAATCCCATCCATCGACTCCCGTAGACGGCAATCCCCCAAAAGTTCTTCCACTTGCTCCAGCTTTGCCCCACAAGCGACGGCAAGTGTAAGAAACTTCCTCTGGGCACCAAACCGATCTACGCTGTTCCGCGTAAATAAGGTGTTGCGCTACATCAATCACTGCAGTTCTAACGCAAGGCAAGAGGTGCTTCATCGTGGAAAAGAAAATCGAACTCCCTAATCTCAACCGCTCTCGGCGCAGCTTCATGGCCGGTGCCGGCGCCCTTGGCGCAGCCGCTCTCGTGGCCGGCTGCAGCGACAAGGGTACTATCACCGTCGTGCCACCCGTGTCGACGTTGACGGACGCCGACATCCTCAACTTCGCGCTCAATCTCGAGTACCTCGAAGCGGAGTTCTACCTCCGCGCCGTAACCGGTACCGGCCTTTCCGACGCGGATGCAGGCGGCGCTACCGCCGGCAAGGTTACGGGTGGTACTCAGGTCAGCTTTAGCGGAGTTTCCGCAGCCTACCAGCAGTACGCTGTCGAAATTGCACAAAACGAATTAAACCATGTTCGCTTCCTGCGCAGCGCTCTCGGCTCGGCAGCGGTTCCACGGCCAGCCATCGATCTCACCGCCGGCTTCAACGGCGCTGCGATGGCGGCCGGTATCGGCTCCACCTTCAACCCCTTCATGGACGTCCCGAGCTTCCTCGTCGGCTCCTTCGTCTTTGAGGACGTCGGTGTCACCGCCTATACGGGCGCGGCCCCGCTGTTGCAGAGCAAGACCTATCTCTCGGCCGCTGCCGGCATTCAAGCGGTTGAAGCCTACCACGCTGCCGAGATCCGCACGCTGATCGCAGGCGGCGCCGCCCAGCCAGGCGCGTCGCAGGCTTACCTCGTCGCCGCAAACAAGATCTCCGTCCTCCGGGGTATGCTTGGCGGCGGCAACGAGACCACGCTCAGCATCAGCAGCATCGCCGCCGCTGATCCCACCAATGCCATCGCCTTCTCGCGAACCACCGATCAGGTGCTGCATATCGTCTACGCCGCAGGCGCGGGCGTCCAGACCAAGGGCGGTTTCTTCCCCAACGGCCTCAACGGCAAGATCACTGCAACTGCTTCCTAAGGACGGAGATCCATGGCAACCCAAGAGACACAAAAAGTAGACGAGATCATTGCCAGCCGCCGCGCTGTGATGCTCGGCGGAACCGCTCTCGCCGCACTCGCCCTCACCGGCACGAGCAAGGCACAGACCGCAACCGCGCCGACCGACAACGACATCCTCAACTTCGCCCTTAATCTCGAGTACCTCGAGGGCCAGTTCTACACCCTCGCCACCTCTGGCCAGACCATCGACCAGGTCGGTATCGGGATCGGAGCCGGCACCTCGGCAACCGGTGGCGGCACCGTCACCGTCAAGCCCACCGGCGTCGCCAGCTGCAAGGTTCCCTTCGCGGACCCAACCAACGCCGCCTATGCCACTGAGACTGCAATCGAGGAGCGAAAGCACGTTGCGTTCCTTCGCACAACCCTCGGTTCAGTGGCCGTCGCTCAACCCAACCTCGATCTGTACAACAGCTTCATCGCCCTTGGAAACCTCATCGGGGTCCCGAACTTCGACCCGTTCGCGAATGACCTCTTTTTCCTGCTGGGCGCATACATCTTTGAGGATGTCGGCGTCACCGCCTACCATGGAGCGGCTGGCCTCATCACCAGCAAGACCGTCCTTGGAGCTGCCGCAGGGATTCATGCGGTCGAGGCTTACCATGCAGGTCTCGTTCGCACCGTGCTCTACCGGTTAGATTCACAGACTCCAACCCTCGGAATCGCTCGCCTCACGCAGAAGATCTCCGCGGTTCGCAACAAGGCGGACGGTAGTACCACCACCGATGATGTCGGCCTCAGCCAGGTCCAGGTCGCTCTGAATGGAACCAGCCCAACCTACACGTCGAGCACGGTGGTCAATGCCGACGCCAACAGCATCGGCTTCGCTCGGACCACCACCCAGGTGCTTTCGATCGTGACCGTCGGCGCCGCAGGCAACAAGGGAGGCTTCTTCCCCGCTGGCCTCAACGGCACGATCAAGTAAGCACAGACCGAGTCGTTATGCCTCAAACAGAGCGAGCGCGTCCTGGATTTCAGGACGCGCTCGTTTTCACGTCTGATCGCCACAAGCATGCCCAACACCAGTCCACTAACCTGAGCCCTGTCCCCAGCCAGCTCCTATCGCCTCCGCCTCTCGCTCACCACGGCCTCCATTGGGATCTCCGGGATCGACACCACGGCTGGCTCATTTCTACTCGCAGCCACCACCTTGTTGTGGCCTCCACGCTTCGCCTCATACAATGCCGCATCGCTTCGGTCAAGTAGGTTCTGCCAGTTCCAACCGCACTCCCCTGACGAGCTAACCCCAAAGCTCGCTCGCACCTGGATCGTCTCACCCTGGTACCGAATCGCGAGCGCCTCCACCTGCGCCCGCAAGCGTTCCGCCACCGTCACCGCCTCCTGCATCTCGGTATCCGGCAGCAGGATGCAGAACTCGTCGCCCCCCATCCGCGCAATCGAATCACGGTCACGCAAGGCCTCCTGCAGACTGGCCGAGACCGCCTGCAGCACCGCATCTCCACCGCCGTGCCCCAGGTGGTCGTTGACCCGCTTCATCCCATCCAGATCCATCATGATCACAGCAAACCGGCCCCGGATGCGCATGGAGCGAAACGTCTCTTTCACGCCGATCCGCTTGAAAGCCCATCGATTCAACAGGCCGGTCAGTTCGTCGATCTGGGCACGCCACAGCAGTTCCAGCCGTAGCTTGCCGGTCGCGATAAACAAAAATCCAAACGCGACGGCACTGCTGGCCAGCAACATGCCGCACATCCATATGACATCCATCTGCCGGACTGCTTCGCCATACACCGCCGACCCGTATCGCAGCGTCACCGCCACCCGCATCAGGTCAAGCACCGCGTACATGGAAAGCACAATGCCTGTAAACCGCCCGGCAGCCTCAACCCCCTCGCCCGAAAAGCTGAACACCGTTGAGGCAATCAGGGCGGTCTGCACCCCCATCACCGCGCTCACCAGCAGAACTGCGACCGGGTACTTGGTCGGCACACGCAGCAAGGAGAGACAACCAGCTGTCACGAGCAGCAGCAGAACCCCTTGCAGCCGCCAGAGAAGCTTCCCGCGATCCAACAACTCGGCAAAGCTTCGGTGCAGCATCACCAGCCCTGCGATCATAAGAATGGCGCTGGCTGCGCCCCAAAAATGATCGGAAAAATGTCCTGGGCCGAGCCGGCCCAGCATCGCCAGGGCGCAACTCAGATTCGCACCCGAGAACCAGAGTGTTGCTCTCGACCCGCCGAATACTCTCGCGCCCAGAAATATCGCGACGGTATACAACGCGAAAAGCAGCATGTTAATGAGAACCAGGGTGTGTATCTGCATCATGCCTGCTCCCCAATTGGTCGCCGGACAGAAGTCGAAATCCACTCTCTATGGCGTTTGGAGCCTGAGCCTTCTACCCACGCTAAATTCATCGGCCACGGCCTTCTCCCATCCCCCGCGTCGACCACATCCCTCCCAGAATAGAGACGCATCTAAAGACACACTCTCTCGTTCTGCCCCATCGGCCGTTCCGCACTCATCGACGCATCACCTAATCGACCGCCAACAAATTCAATAAGCTGGCTGGAGGTATATGACGGTGGGTGCATCGTGATCACTGGAGTCTTTCGGTAGAGTGAACCTGAAACACTCGTCCAGCCGTCCGTTCTAAGGTCCGCTCCCTCCGGCACCAGAATTGCATCAGCCCTATCCAGGTACCGGCGCGCCGAATCCTTGAAATCCTTCACCGCCGGGTCCAGAACACTCAGGTAGATATCCGGTCTCAAGAACCGTAAGATGCTGTTCGACTCGATCAAAGTATTCTTGGCGAGTGCCAACTCCTTCCGTATCCGCGGCATCGCCTCAATCAGCTGACCTTGCCGTGTCCTCACCCAAAGAGCTCGTTTCGCTCCTGCCGCCAGGTACCGGCCAGAGTCCGTCCCGCTCTCCCCCCGTTCCTCACTGATCGCCATCGTGTGGTCCGCCGTTTCGCAATCGCAAGGCTCGCCATTAGCGGAGCACACCCCATGTCCGAACTGGGTGATCTTGATCGCCGTCCACTCCCTCTCTCGCAGCTCCGCGATCAGACCAGCAACCACGCTCGTCTTTCCGATATTCCTTGAGTGTCCTCCAACCACAACAATCGCCACTCTGCTCGCTCTCTCAACCGCCTGGGTGGCGGATCACTTCCTGCCCTATCCCCGTCGTAGCCGCGCCAGCCCCTGAAGGTACTCCCTCAATGGCTGTGCCGGTATCCCCCAGAAGACCTGTCCGGGACCACGCAGCTTCTTATGATTCAGAACGCCACTGCCAGACCCCAGAACGACTCCCTCCCCGATCATCGCATGATCCCCAATACCAACCTGCCCTCCGATCACCGCCCCGTCGCCGACCACTGAAGATCCCGAGATCCCCGTCTGCGCAGCAATCACGACATCCCTCCCAATCACGCAGTTATGCCCAATATGCACGAGATTGTCAATCTTCGTTCCCCTCCCGATCTTCGTCTGTCCCAACGCTCCACGGTCGATTGTCGTGTTGGCGCCAATCTCCACGTCGTCTCCAATCTCCAACGTCCCCTGCTGGGGAAAAGGGACATACTCTCCGGTCTCAACGTTCCTTACATACCCGAAGCCAGTCGCTCCCAGCACCGCTCCAGACTGAACCACGACTCTGTCGCCAAGAACAGTCCCCGCGTAAATCGTCACATTTGCCAGAATGTCGCAGTCTCGACCGACTTTGACTCCTCTCTCAAGCACCGCTCCCGGCCCGACCCGCGTCCCCGCTCCACGCGCAACCCCCTCCTCGACAAAAGCCCTGGGGTGAACTCCCTCAGACCCCGCCCTCCTCCGAAGCCTCCCCGCGGCAATCGCAAACGCCAGCTTCGCCTCGCTGACCCATATCACGCGCCCGTCCGCAACAGCCTCCCGATCCAACCCCGAACCCGCAAGGATCCCTCCAGCCTCTGATTGGCATGCTTGCGCGAGTGACCTCCGTTCCGTCGCGAAGACCAGGCTGTCAGCCCCGGCATCCTCTGGCCCCGATACCCGCGCGATCTCAGTATCCAGACCTGGCGACGTTGCGCCAACCCAGGCTGCGATCTCGGAGAGCTTTGCCATCAGTAAATCCCAGTCTCGCCCGGCGGGCGTGTCTTCCACCTGCGGTGCATCCATAACCACTGGTCGGGATAACACCGGACATAGGCCTCGATCACAGCCGTAAATCGTGCCGTATTCACCCGCGCATCCTCTTCCTGGTCTTCGGTTGCAGCTACCTCAAGCTGCTCGCCGAAATGCAGCACGTACCTCTGCTCCTTCGCCTCCCAAAGCAGAAATCCCGGCAGCACGGCCGCTCCCGTCTTTCGTGCAACCCGCGCCATCCCCGACGCGGTACATGCCAGAACTCCAAAGAAAGGAACAAACACGCCCTGCGGTGGAGTCATATTCGTATCCATCAATATCCCTACCGTTCCCCCCGATCGCATCTCCCCAATCAGCGACCGGGCAAAGTCGCCCTTATGCAACACCCGATTACCGTGCATGCACCGGATCCGATTTACCATCGCATCGATCAGCGGGTTATCCAGGCGGCGGATCACCATGCCCATCGGGTACCCCATCAGCGAGTGATAGAAGCTTGAGAGCTCCCATGCCCCTAGATGCCCGGTCAGAACCAGGACGCCTCGCCCTCGCTCCCGTGCTTCCAGGTAGTTGCTCAGACCGTCGTACTGAATGATCCGGCTCGCGCTCTCAGCCGAGTACCTGGGCATTTGGCAGAACTCCGCTAACTGGAGGCCGAGCTGCCGGTACACCCCTCTCAAAATCCTCTCTCGTTCTTTCAGGTCCAGTTCGGGAAGCGCCATCCTTAAGTTCAGTCGGCCCACCTCCCTCAGTCTGCCGAGAAGCACAAACGCCATCGCCCCGATTGCGCGTCCCAGAGCCCTCGCCAACCTCCGCGGAAGAGTGCCGAGCAGCTTGACCCCAAGCCAAACGCCCCAGAATTCCACACGGATGCGGATCACATCCCGGCAAGACTGTGATTTGATCTCCCGTCGCCCCGTGTTAGCAAGCTGGCTCAAGCGTCCAGTCTAACCGTCCGTAGCTCTGACAAGTTGTGTCCAAAAGGTAAGCGGCCCGGAAAAGGGCCGCTTTTCTGCCTCATGACGCCTCAGCAAAGCTACTGGTTGTTCTTTGCCGTAACGAAGTACTTGGCGACAGTCCGCACAAACGGGCGCGCATCCTCAGGTGTAGGCTGACTTCCTTTAAGCACCTGCTCGAAGGGAAGGTCCGAACCGTAAAATGTCCGCGTATCCTCCTGGTTCTGCGACAGCACCGTTCCGTTCAGATCGATACCGGCGAACAGACCCTTGCTCCGCGAGTACGACAGAAACTCGGAATTGAGCTTCCAGTCGGTACCAGCCGAGGCATCTCGACCAACCGGCCCAGCCGCCGCTGCAGCGTCGCCGCCCAGCTTGAACTTGTTCTTCAGCATCTCCTGTAAACCATTCTGGTTCATCGCGACCAGAACCAGGTCGGTCGATTGCCCCCCCCACTGGAAACCCACGCTGCCGCCAGCTAACTGGACAAACACCGGCGCGCTCCAACCCTTGGGGGTCCGGCACGTCGCCGCACCTTGGCCATACTGCGCTCCCACTATAAAGGCACCCTTTTTGAAGGCAGGGATGACCACAACACAGGAAGCTCCAGCAAGAATGCTCTGCGGAATGCCTTTGTCCGGGGTCTTCATGACCTCGTTCACAACCGCCTGAGCACTCGTCAAGCGCTCATCCAGCTTGGCCTTATCCGACGCTGCGAACGCAGGGAGCGACAAGGCAGCGATCGCCATTCCACAAACTGCAGATTTCATCCGGTTCATCTTGGTGCCTTTCAACACAAAATTTCGAAACGAGGCGTGCAATCTCATCTACTGGACTCACGCGGTATTGATTTGGATGGACGTGCGGCTCGCAAAGTTGCCTAACGAAAGGCCCACCCACTGGGGCGAAAAAATAGGGGTCGTGGAGAAGCACCCGCTGAGGATGCCCACTCCACGACCCCTCTCCCAGGTCTGTGTTGCTGGAATTGAGCTTGCACCACCTCACCCCCGGCTCACAACGGTACGGACGGATGTATACCTTTGATCCTCGACTTATAACTATTTGATTAACACCGGCGTGTTCTCTTCGAGCAGCCCCCTCTGCATCGCCGTCACCGTCAGAGCCGTCCTGTTCTCTACCCCAACCTTGCGCAGCAGACGCCCCACATGCGCCTTCACAGTGGCTTCATCGATATCGAGGGCCTTCCCAATCTCCCGGTTCGACTGGCCCCCTACCAGCAGCCGCAGTACGTCCTCCTCGCGGGGGGTGAATCGCAGTGGGGCCGTCGCCGCCTCCGCCTCCGCCTTTCGTCCAGCCTCCAGCAGCCGCGCCATCACCTTGCGCGGAGCCCAGACCGAGCCGTCCAGCACAATTTTGACCGCCATGTGAATCTCATCAGCCGTCGATCCATGCGTAAGATATCCCTTCGCCCCCGCCCCGATCACCCGCTGCACATAGTCATGGCCCGGCTCCAGCCCGATCACGATCACCTTGAGTCGCGGCCGTGAGCGTTGCATCGCCGACAGCAGGTCGAACAGGTGCTCCGTTCCAGTTGCGTCCACAAAGATCAGCTCCAGCTGAGCTGCCTTCAGTGCGCCCTGGCCGGTGATCCGTACCAGCTCTACGCCATCCGCCGCAAACATGGTCTCCAGCCCAAGCAGCCGTAACGGGTCCACTGCCACGACCCCGAAGCGCTTCATCCGCTCTTCCGGTTCGCTGGTCATCTCTATCCTCCTGATCTGTAGGTCTGTTCGTCTTCAAACTCCGCCACCGGGCAGATACTCACAGTTTTGGCAGTACAATTCCCTGCTGGTTCTGGTACTTCCCCTTCCGGTCCGCGTAGCTGATCTCGCATACCTCGTCAGATTGGAAGAAGAGAATCTGACACAGGCCTTCATTGGCATAGATGCGCGCCGGAAGCGGCGTGGTGTTCGATATCTCAAGGGTGACGAACCCTTCCCACTCCGGTTCGAACGGCGTGACGTTGACGATGATCCCGCAGCGCGCATAGGTCGACTTGCCAACGCAGATGGTCAACACGTCCCGAGGTATTTTGAAGTATTCGATCGACCGCGCCAACGCGAAAGAGTTTGGCGGTACGATCACGCTTTCCGCCTGCACCGTCACAAACGAGCGTTCATCGAACGCCTTTGGATCGATGATCGCGCTGTTGACGTTGGTGAAGATTTTGAACTCGTCGGAAACCCGCAAATCATACCCGTAGGACGACAGACCATACGAGATCACACCCTCTCGCACCTGCTTCTCGCTGAACGGCGAAATCATCCCCCGTTCAACCGCCTGTTCCCGAATCCATCGATCACTCTTAATCGCCACAGTACCTTCCCTGAGTCAAAGCAAATAGTCTCATCGGCAACGACGCCGCTGCACCCGCATTCCGGGTGCAGCTCTAAGCTGATAATTTTGACGATGTTACGGCAGAGTTCTTCCGTTGACAATCGGTACGCGACTCCCTACCATCACCCTACCAGAAACACCGGTTCGCCTCCCCTGAAGGAATTCAACTCAAGGACATCGACTCAGATGATTAAGCAGGATCTCATTCAACGGGTTGTGGAGCGCACCGGGCTGCCCCGTACCAAGGCCGAATCTGCCGTAGACGCCATCTTCGAGAGCATGAAGCAGTCGCTTGTGGCAGGGGACCGCATCGAGCTGCGCGGCTTCGGAGTCTTCACCGTCAAACCACGCAAGACCGGCATCGGTCGAAATCCGAGAACCGGCGCCGAGGTCTCCATTGCTCCAGGCAAGGCCGTTCGCTTCAAACCCGGCAAGGAGCTTCACCTGCTTACCTGAGATCTTCTCCACACTCCCTCCCGGTGAGCCGAACATCATTTGGCGCGAAGGCGCCGACAATCGATATACCTTCGCTTGCTTGTTTTGTTGCTGTCCCGGAGGGAAGTTGCCTCGGCCTCTCGCCCGCTAGCCACCTCTACTCACATCAGGTGCACGGCGTCGACATCGACGATCACATGGCTGCGCGGTATGCGCTCCTGGTCGGCAAAGGCGAGCAACCGGCGTAGGGTCTCGCCAAGCACCTGTCGGCGCTCCGTCTTCAATACAAAGTGAAATCGGTAGATCCGCTTCAGTCGCGTAATCGGAGCCGCCGCCGGTCCCAGAACGCGCACCCCCGCATGCGACGTACTCTGGAGCCAACGGCCCAGGGTCGCCGCCCATTCCGCCGCCTCCTCCAGCTTTTCGCTCTGCACGATCACGTTCGCCAACACGGTCGTTGGCGGGTAGTGCATCCACCTTCGGTACTGCATCTCCTTCCCCACAAATCCCGGGTAATTATGCTGTTGAGCGAACTCGATCGCGTAGTGATCCGGATGATAGCTCTGCACCAGCACCTTTCCCGGCAGCTCCCCCCGCCCGGCCCGTCCCGATACCTGCGTCAGCAGCTGAAATACCCGCTCCGCCGCTCGAAAGTCCGGCAGGCCCAGCGCAAAGTCCGCGCCCACGACGCCGACCAGCGTCACTCCATGGATGTCATGTCCCTTCGCAATCATCTGTGTTCCCACCAGCAGGTTGATCTCGCCCGCATGCAGCCGCGATAGCAGCCGCTCCATATCTCCGCGACCCCGCACCGTGTCCCGGTCCATCCGGCCGATGCGCGCGTTCGGGAACAGCTCCCGCAACCGCTCCTCCCCCTGCTGCGATCCCGCGCCCAGGTAATACAGGTGTTCGCTCTCACACTTCGGACACCGCGGCGGAACGCTCCGCCAAAACCCGCAGTAATGGCACTCCATTCGCTCGCCCGGTTGCACCTGCAGATCGCCTCCGCTGACCGGCTTGTGCAGCGTCAGCGAGATCGCGCAGTTCTCACACTCGATCTTCTCTCCGCAGCTCCGGCACATCGCCACAAAGCTGTACCCGCGACGGTTCAGCAGAATAATCGCCTGCTCTCCGCGATCAAGCGTACTGTGTGTCTCCTCCACCAGCCGCCTCGAAAAGATCTCCTCCTTTCCCACCGCGCGAAACTCTGCCCGCATATCCACCAGCTCCACTGCCGGCAGCGGCCGGTCCGCTACCCGCGTCAGCATCTCGATCCGCCCGTACCGCCCCCGCTCCGCATTCGCCCAGCTCTCCAGCGACGGTGTCGCCGATCCCAGCACCACCACCGCTCCATTCAACTTCGCCCGCATCACCGCCACATCCCGCCCGTGGTACCGCGGCGTCTCCTCCTGCTTGTAGCTCGAATCATGCTCCTCGTCGACGACGATCAGCCCCAGCCGGGGCAGCGGCGCAAACACTGCCGATCGCGTCCCCACCACCACCCGCGCCTCACCCCGCCTAATCCGGTGCCACTGCTGAGCGCGCTCGTCCGGCGTCAGCCCCGAGTGCAACAGCGCCACCTCCCCCGCAAACGCCGCGTGCATCTGCCCCGCCATCGCCGGGGTCAGCCCAATCTCCGGAACCAGAAGCAACGCCGTATTCCCCCTAGCCAGCGCGCGCTGCATCGCGGCCACGTACACCGCCGTCTTTCCCGATCCAGTCACCCCGTAGAGCAGGTGCGGCTGAAACCCGCCCTTCGCCATCGACGCAACAATCGTCCGTAGAGCCTCCGTCTGTGCCTCGTTCAAGGCGTGCTCATGCGCCGTCTTCTTCCGTCCCGCCCCCTTGCCTTGCTGGTTGTCATCCCCCAACAGAGCGAAGCGACCTGAGGTTGCCCCCTCAACCCCAACCCCGCCCATCCAGAACTCGCGCTCCACCTCCTCCATCGCGACCAATCCGCGCCGAACCAGCGTTCCCACCGTCGATTCCGGTACTCCACCTGCCCGTAACCGCTCCCTCAGCTCACGCATTGCCATCCGTCCGCCAACCGCAGCCAGCTCAGCCAGAATGGCGGTTTGGTTCTCATTCAGCTTGGGCAGCCGCATCTCTTCCACCAGTACCGCCACCCGCTCCATTCGGCGGGCATCCCGCTCCTCCGCCATCGCCTCGCGCAGCAGCCACCGCTTGCGAACCATCCCATCCAGCAACGCCTTTCCGGCTCCCGTCGCGCTGCGCAACGCACTCGCCGTAGCCGTCTCGCCACCCTCCAGGTAGTTCAGCACCGCGTACTCGCGATTCTGCTCCTCAGCCGTCAGTCGGGATCTCCGGGAAGATCCTCTCGCGGCTCCCTCATACAGCACCTTTCGCCCAGGTTCCGCGATCCTGTACACCCACTGCCGCTTCACCTCCGCGCTCAGCGGCATCATGCCCCGCAGAACCTCTCCCAGCGGAGCCACGTAGTACTGGGCGATCCACCCGGCCAGCCGCATCAACTCCTCCGGCAGCAGCACCTCCTCATCCAGCACCGCCTGCACCGGCTTTGCCTCCACCCCCTCCGGCAGCACCGTGTCATGCAGCCGAACCACGACCCCCATCAGCCGCTGTCCGCTGAACGGCACTAATACCCGCGCGCCTACGGCCGGGACAACCTCCCCAATCTCATACGTAAACGTTCGATCCAGCGGGACCGGCAGCGCAACGTCGCAAAACAGGGGCATACCTTCAGCTTATCTGCTCGGTCTCGAGCAAACGTCCATCTATGTGTCGCACCGCGAGGTTCCCAGCCTGGCTAGTGCGCCAGCACCACCCGCATGGTAGCAAGGGTGCCGTCCGCTAGACGGGGAGAGAGACCCGAAACGCCGTCCCATTTCGCCCCAGACTGGTGCTGCTCCTGCGCCGGATCCTGCCCCGGTGCCGCTCCACCAGAATCTTCGACATCCACAACCCCAGCCCCGTTCCCTTCTCCTTGTTGCTGGTGCCGAAGACTTCAAATAACTTCTCGCGCTGGGCAGCCGGTATCCCCGGGCCATTGTCCGCGATCAAAATGTGAAGATGCCCGCCAGACCGCGAAATCCGCATATGGAGCGCACCGTCATCCGGCAGGGCATCCACCGCATTCGCTATCAGGTTGGTGAATACCTGCAGCAACTCCCCCGCATTCGCCTGCAGCGAAGCTGGTCCGCATCGGTCCTTATGAATTTTAACCCTCTTGGCCATAAGCTGGGGTCGCTGCATGTGCAGCGCGGACTCCAGTATCTCGAACACATCTGTCTCCTGCGGCAGAGCGTTTGGCCGGTAGAAGGATAGAGTGCGTCGCGCAATGCTCTGAATATGCAACAGTTGCTCTTCCGCCATCCGGAGATAATTGGCGACAGCCTCCGGATTGCTCGCCTCCTGCAATGCCAGGTACACAAGGTTACCCACCGCCTCCAGTGGATTGTTCACCTCATGCATCACACCGCCGGCAAACCGCCCCGCTAGAGCCAGTTGTTCCGACCGCATCAGGGCGGCTTGAGCCCGCTGCAGCCGTATTTCGCAATCTTTGTGGTCGTGCACGTCCACAGTAGCTCCCAAAGACTTTTATGATGCCGGAAATAGCTCGGAAGGAGCATTGACGATGCCGTCACCTGCTGGCAGACTCGATTTAGCCTGATCCGGAGCTGCGGACCTCGATCTTCTGAAGCCATGAACCCTCATCCCGTTCCACCAACCCGGCCCTGTAACGCACTCCTCGTCGGCACAGACCAGGTCCTCCTCTACACCCGCAAAGCCATTCTCCAGAAAGAGGGCTTCGTGATCTCCACAGCTCCACCGGCCGACGCTATCGCTACGTTGAGCAGATCAGACTTTGGCCTGGTCGTCGGGTGCCATACACTATCCCCAGCCGAGGCCGACTCGCTCGTGCAGGCGGCACGGGCCAACCCGGTTAGACCCGCCCTGATCGGGTTTACAAAGGGCCCGTCCCCCTTGCCAACCCAGCATCCCTTCGACGCCTCCGTCTGGTCGCTCGCCACACCAGAGAATTTGGTCGGAACAGTTCGTGAACTCCTGCGATCCCGCTCGGACCAAGAGCATCTGCAAGCGGTTTAGGTCCCACTCCTCGGCGCCGCCCCGGTCCATTCTTGATGTCCTCGCATTCCGTTCTCCCGCAATGGCGCGGGAGCCACACCCAGGCACGCCGGAAATCATCTCGTCCACGCCTCTCTGACTATGAAGAACAGCAGCATCTCTGTACTTCTTCTCTGCCTCGCTCTCAGCGCCTGCAGCCGGCAGGCCCAGCCGACTCAGGGCTCTACGGAGCTCCCCCGCCCGCGTGCGGACACCCCGGCTGAAAGCCGTCGCACCGGCTCGACTGAAAGTCGCGGCACCGGCCGTTCCGCACCAGCCGGTACCGCCTTCGACTTCTACCTCCTTAACCTTTCCTGGTCGCCTGAGTTCTGCTCCACCCACCCTGACAAGCCTGAGTGCGGGCAACACCTCGGCTTCACCCTTCACGGTCTCTGGCCGCAGAACAACAACGGCACCCATCCCGAGCATTGCAGCGACCTCCCCGGTCCTCCCAATCCCGCCGCCTTTGCGGATCTCTATCCCGACCCGGGTCTCCTCCGCCACGAGTGGCTGACCCACGGCACCTGCTCCGGCTTGGCTCCCGGCGAATTCTTTTCACTCGGCCGCAAGGCGGTTCACAGCGTCCGGATCCCCGGTCAGCTCGCCGGCCTCGACCACCAAATCTCCATGCCCCCGGCAGCCATCCTTGGCCTGTTCTTTGAAGCCAATCCGTCCATCCCTCGGGACAGCTTTGCCCTCAGCTGCGGCAACAACAACCTGACCGCCGTGGAGCTTTGCCTCGGCAAAGATCTTCGTCCCGTAGCCTGTCAGCAGGTCCGCTCCTGCCGCGCAAACACCGTTCGCATCGCGCCGCCAGCATTCCAGACCCGATAGAACCCAGCAAGACCCAAGGGTCCAATGCCCGCTCCGTTTCCTTGGCACATGCCCCCTGAATTGATATACCCCGCATCGCGAAAGGCTTGCGAGATCAGCTCTTCGACGGAGCCTTTAAGCCAAGCTCTTTCATCACCATCTGCAGATCCTTCCAGGCCTCGGCCTTCTGCCGCGGGTCCCGCAACAGAAAGGCTGGATGGTACGTCACTGCCAGCTTCGCCCCACGCACGCTATGCCACCGCCCGCGCAGCGAAGAGAGTGACTGCTTCACTCCCAACAGGTAAATCGCTGCCGTAGACCCCAGCGCCACCACCACCTCCGGCTGCACGATGTCCATCTGCCGCAGCAGAAACTGGGAACACGTGTTCGCCTCCACCGGCTCCGGCACCCGGTTCTGCGGCGGCCTGCACTTCACCACGTTCGCCACGTAAACCTGCTCCCTTGCTAATCCCATCGCCCCGATCATATTGTTCAGCAGCTGCCCGGCTTTGCCCACGAAAGGCAGTCCGGACGCGTCCTCGTCCGCTCCGGGGCCCTCGCCAACAAACATCACCCGCGCATTCGCATCCCCGTTCCCGAACACGATCGTATGCCGCCCCGCATACGCCAGCGGGCACCGCGTGCAGTCCCCAATATCCTCCCGCACGGCAAGGAGAGCCGCAGCCTTGTCTGGCGCGGCAACTCGCACCTCGGGCAGAGCTGCGAGACCGTTGAATGAGGTTGGTCTTCCGATCGCCGGCTCCACATCTCCGCCTGCCGGAGCTTGCTCCGCCCCGGAACGCGCTTCGGGCGCGGCGTCTACGCCCACCACCACGGCCGGAGTGGGTCCAGCCTGGCCCTGATATGTCTTCGCCTCCGGCGCTGCGGGCTCCGCTTCAGCCGCGGCGACGCTCAATACCCCGGGAACCTCTTCGCTCGGCTCACCGCGACGATAAAAGTCGTACACACCAAGATCGCGAAAATACTCCACATAGGCACGCAGCTGATCCGTGTCCACCGGCATCATTCCACCCGGCCGCCTTACTTCGGCAGAAAGTCGACCACCGGCTCCAGCTTCTGAGGCGGCAGCACATACTTCACATGACCTTGACGAATCTCATCCTGCGCCACCCGGCAGGCCTTCATCGACTTCGCCACCATCAGCGGCGCGGCGCCATTCTGCAGCTGACGTGCTCGCCTTGCCGCACCTTTTACCAGGCTGTACTTATTGTGCAGAACAGTTTCAATCGTCATCGCGTCACCCTCTACACCTGACTCTACCTCAGCCCGCACAGTTCACCAACAATCTTCCACCATCGGTAACCTCGCTCACCCCTGCCCGAAGGCCTCGAGCACGCTCCGCAGCCTCGGCGAAGCGGCATCCGTCCGGCATCCGTCAGCCACCTCCGCCGCTCCGTCGCCCAATCCCCTCTCGCTCAAAACGATCGCCTTCATCTCACCCACCGCATGGTCCAGCACATCGTTGATCAGCGCATACCGGTAGTCCCCGATCTGTCTCAGCTCGTTCCGAGCCTGCGACAGCCGCCGTTCGATCACCTCTTCCGAGGTCATCTTCTCCGCTTCACTCCGGTTCCGCAGCCGCTTCTCCAACACCTCCGGACTCGGCGGCAAAATAAAAATCGACACCGCCCCAGGCAGCTTCCGCATCACCTGCAGCGCGCCCTGCACATCGATGTCCAGAAGCAGGTCCTTGCCTAACATCCGCGCATGTTCCAGCGCCGTCACCGCCGTCCCGTAATAATTGCCAAACACCTCCGCCCACTCCAGAAACTCGCCCGCATCAATCATCCGCTCAAACTCCGCACGAGAGGTGAAGTGGTACTCGCGCCCATCCTCCTCCGACCCACGCGCCGCACGTGTCGTGTACGAAATCGAAAAGTCGAGCCCCTCCACCAGCGTCCGCAGCTGGTTCACCAGCGTCGATTTGCCCGAGCCCGAAGGCGCCGAAATAATAAAAAGAATTCCAGCCATACGTCCCGTCGTGCGTTCCTTCCTATCCAAATCTCAACCGTCCAGACCTCTGCCGGCACCTCCGCAAGCCCTTCGCGACCGCGGTCACTCACTCCAAATTCTGCACCTGTTCCCGTGCCCGCTCGATCTCCGCCTTCATCTCAAGACCGATCTCCGTAATCCGAAGTCCATTCTCGCCAACCGCGCCGCCCGTCTTCGAAAGCATCGTATTCGCCTCCCGATTCAGCTCCTGCAATAGAAAATCCATCCGCTTGCCCACCTCGCCGCCCTCCTCCAGCATCGTCAGAAATCGCTCCACATGCGTCAGCAGGCGGACATTCTCCTCTTCCACATCGCTCCGGTCGGCCAGCAGCGCCGCTTCCGTCAGCACCCGCTCATCATTGGGCGGAGACCCCTGCAACAGGTCGCGAAGCCGCAGATGCAGTCGGTCGAACTGCGATTCGCGGACCAGGCCGCGCAGCCTTCCGATCTCCCCCGACATCTCCCGGAGACGCAGCATCGAAGCCCGCAGCCCGGCCGCAAGATCCGCTCCTTCCTCCGCCCGAGCCCGTAGCAGAGCTTCCACCAGCTCTCCCGCCACCTCGGCCACCGCCTCCTCCAACCTCTCCAAAATCTCGGAGAAACTGGTCCGCTGCACCCCCATCACCCCCGGCAGCCGCAGCAGGACGTTCAGGTCCGGCTCGCCCGTCAGCTCATAGCGCAACGCTGCTCCGCGAAACGCCTTCAACGCCGATCCCAATAGCTCGTCGTTCACTCGAAACTCGTCCCCTCCCGACCGCTCCAGGGCCAACGTCACATCGACGTGTCCCCGCCCCAGTCGCGCCTTCAGCATCGGACGAAGCCTCGCCTCCAGGCTGTCCAGCCCGCCGGGAAGCCGAAACTGCAGATCGAGAAAGCGATGGTTCACACTCTTCGTGGTCAAGCTGAACTCAAGACCATCGCCCACCGAACCGCGCGCCGAAGCAAAGCTCGTCATCGAGTAGATCGGCTTCAAGAAACCCCCTCCACCATCGCCATATCCTGCACTCTCCCGACCGCGGAACCCGCATCCTCGAACTGCATATTGTAGAGCCGCTGATACGTCCCGGAGTTCTGCATCAGCTCCTCGTGCGTCCCGATCTCGGTCATCCGGCCGCCTTCGATCACCGCAATCCTCGTCGCTCGGCGCACCGTCGAAAGCCGGTGCGCAATCACGAACACCGTCCGTCCTTGCATCAGGTTTGCGAGCGCCGCCTGCACAAACCGCTCGCTCTCCACGTCAAGCGACGACGTCGCCTCATCCAGGATTAAGATCGGCGCATTCTTCAGGATCGCCCGCGCAATCGCAATCCGCTGCCGCTCTCCGCCGCTCAGCCGCGCGCCCTTCTCTCCAATCCCCGTGTCGTAGCCCTCCGGAAGCCGCTCGATAAAATCATGCGCCAGCGCCATCCGCGCAGCCGCCTCCACCCTCTCCGCCGGCACGTCCGGCCGGCCATAGGCAATGTTGTTGCGCACCGTATCGTTGAACAGCACCGTCTCCTGCGTCACCTTTCCAATCTGCCGGCGCAACGATTCGATCGTGACATCCCGAACATCATGCCCGTCAATCAGAATCCGCCCCTGGTTCACATCGAAGAATCGGGGAATCAGATTCACCAGCGTAGACTTTCCCGCGCCGCTCGGTCCCACAAAGGCAATCACCTCGCCCCGCGAGACCGCCAGATTGATCCCCTGCAGCACCTGCTTGCTCTCACCCTCCTCGGCATACGCGAAGCCGACGTGCTCAAAACGCACACCCTCGCTGAACCCCTTCAGCACAACCGCGTTCTTCTTCTCGCGCACGTCATCCTGCGCATCCATGAATCGAAATATCTCTTCACTCGCGCCCAACGCCTGCTGAAAGCTGTTGTAAAACAGGGCAAACTTCCGCACCGGGTCGTACAGCGTAAACACCGCGATCAGAAATGCAATAAAAGATCCCGTCGTCATCGCATGGTGCAGAATCCTGTCGCGTCCGATCCTCAGCAGCAGCGCGATCGCAACCGCGCCCAGCGCATCCATCAGCGGCGAGCTGATCGCCTGCACACTCACCGACTTCAGGTTCGCCCGGAACAGCCGCCCCGCCGCCCGCCGGAACCGGCTCATCTCCCACCGCTCCATCCCGAACGCCTTCACAATCCGGTTCCCCGTAATCGTCTCGTGAAGAATGTTCTGGATCTCCGCCAGCTTGTCCTGCCCCTTGCGCGTAGTCTGCCGAACGCTGCTGCCGATCCGCCGCGCGGACGAGATCACCACCGGCACAAACAGCAGCAGCAGCCACGCCATCTTCCCGCCATACAGAATCACCACGCCCGTCATAAACAGGAGCGTGAACGTCTGCTGCAGAAAGTCGCCCAGAACGCTCGACATCGCAACCTGGACCTTCTCGATGTCGTTGATCAGCGTCGATAGCAGCGATCCCGTCGTATGCTTCTGAAAGAACGCCACCGACCGGCGGAGCACAGCCTCATACAAGTCGTTGCGCAGATCCGTAATCATCCCGAAACCGGCGTAGTTCACCAGGTACGTGCCCGCGTAATCGCACACCGACTTCAGCAGCGCCGACATCACCAGCGCGTACGCCACGATGTTCCAGGCATTGTGAAGATGGCTCGGCACCAGCCAGTGCAGATCCAGCGGTTGCGCCAGATGCGGCACCCGAAACACCAGGATGTCCCGCCCCTGCGACTCAGGCGAAAGCACCTTGTCGAAGATCGGCTTGATCAGCAGGATGCGAAACGCCGCCATCGCCCCAACCATAGCCATCAGCAACACTGACCCAAGCGAATAAAGCAGATACGGCCGCGAATACGTGAGAAGCCGGAAGATTCGCCTCACGCGCGCTCTCTTCCCGCCATCCTCAATATGCCCCGCATCCCTCTCATTGTATTCGGCGATCAGCTCCCTCGCCTCACCGCGGCATGTCCCGGTGCGCCGCCTTCACCCGGTACCCCTCGGCAGAGAGCCGCTTCTTCATCTCTTCCGCGATAAACACCGACCGGTGCTGACCGCCCGTGCATCCGAACGCTACCGTCAGGTAGCTCTTTCCCTCCTGGATGTAGTGCGGCAGCAGAAACCCCAGTAGCTCCGTGATCCTGTCCAGGAACTCGGCTGTCTGCGGAAACTGCCGAACGTATTTCGCCACCTTCGGATGCCGCCCCGTCAGCTTGCGAAACTCCGGCACGAAATGCGGATTGGGCAGAAAGCGCACGTCAAACACCAGGTCCGCGTCCGACGGCACGCCGTTTTTGAAACCGAAGCTGACGCACGACACCGTCAGGTTCGGCGCGTTCCCTTCATCCTTCCGCTCAAACTGCGCATTGATGTGGGCCCGCAGCTCGTGGACGTTGAACTTCGTCGTGTCCAGCAAGATGTCCGCAACGTTGCGGATCGGATCGAGTCGCTTGCGCTCGGCACGGATCGACTGCACCACCGTCTCACCGCGGCCCAGAGGATGCGGCCTCCGGGTCTCGGAAAATCGGCGGATCAGCGCCTCCTCCGAAGCCTCCAGAAACACCACCCGCGTCGGTAGAACACGGCGTACCTTCTTCAAAATGGCGGGGAACTCGTCCAGACGTATCCCTTCGCGCACATCGATGACCAGCGCCGCGCGTTCAATCTGCGCCGACTGCCGCACCAGGTCGGCGAACTGCGGAATCAACTCCAGCGGCAGGTTGTCGACAGAATAGTAGCCCAGGTCCTCAAACGCCTTCAGTGCGGATAGCTTCCCCGAACCAGACATCCCGGTCAGGATGACCAACTCGCCACTGTTTTTACCAGCGTCCTTCGTTGGCCTCTTTGTAGCTGACTTACGCTCTCCCGGCATGGAGGCATCCTAGCATCACCGCACGCTGCGATGCCTCCTCCGGAAGTCCAATCACAGCAACCCGCTCACGGGAGCCAGCCCGCTCATGCGTCCGGTGCAACCTCACCCCCCAACTCAGGCGCGGCCGTCTTGATATCGCTCTTCGGATGTCGCTTGATAGTCGTGTGCTTCTGCTTGTGTCGAACCGCCTGCTGCTCCAGCTTCGCGAGAGCGTCGTGCAGCGCAGCTTCCATCTCCACGCCCTCAGCCGTCGCCACCATGTCGTACACCTTGGCCTTCAACGTCACTTCCGCGATCTGCCGGTACTTGTCGACCGTAAGAATCACATGGACGCTGCCGTTGTCCCCTGAAATCTTCGCAATCCGCGAGATCCCTTCCTCGACCTGCCGCTTGTGCTTGGGTGTAATCGTCGTCTGACGGCCCGTATACTCCACATTCATCGTGCGCACCTCACATGCATATTAGCCGAGTTCGATGCGGCTATCTCACCCTGCGTTGGTGCGTGCTCGGTATCTGCATGTCCTCACGATATTTGGCTACCGTTCGCCGGGTCACTTGGATACCCTGCCGTTGCAGCTCGGCCGCCAGCTGATCGTCCGTGAACGGCTTCCGCTCGTCCTCCTCCTCGATCAGCTTCTTCACCTTCCGCTTCAACAGCACCAGCGGAAGATCGCCGCCCTCGGGCCCGTTCACGCCCTCCGAAAAGAAGAAGCGCAGCTCGAAGACTCCCTGCGGCGTGTGCACATATTTGTTCGCGACCGCTCTGCTCACCGTCGACGGATGCACCCCGATCTCCTCGGCTACCTCCTTGATCATCATCGGGTGCAGCGCCTCCACGCCATTCTCAAGAAAGTCCGCCTGTCGCCGAACGATCACGTCGCAGGTCCGGACGATGGTGTTCTTGCGCTGCTCGATGTTCCGCAGCAGCTGAATGGCGGATTTGTATCGCTCCTTGACGTACTCCTTCACCTGCTTCTCCGTCTGTTTCTGGGCCAGCATCTTGCGGTAGTCCTGGTTCAACCGCAGCGTCGGCAGATCCTCTTCGTTCATCAGCACAATGTAAGTGTCGTCGCGCTTCACGAAGGCGACATCCGGCTCAATCAGTCGCGTCGCAGACTCGTTATACCTTTGTCCCGGCCGAGGATCGAGCGTGCGAATATACTCGACCGCCATCTGCACCTCTTCGGCCGTCTTCCCGCAGCTTCGCGTCAGCTCCCGCATGTCCTTCTTCTGCAGAAGCGCGAGGCAGTTCGTCACAATGTGGCAGGCAATCGTGAACACGTCCTGCCGCGTCTCGTCCATCACCGCAAGGCCGCGTCTGCGAAGGGCAAGCTCGGCCTCCAGGCGTTGCGCCGCGATCTGGATCAGCAGGCACTCCCGCAGATCGCGCGCGCCGACGCCCACCGGATCAAGGTGGTTGACGACCTTTCGCGCTTCCAGAACAGCGCCCAGCAGAAAAGCTTGGCTCGCATCCGCTACCGCCGCCAGATCCACCACCGCCTGCCGTCCCTCGGCTGTCTCTGAAACCTCCGTCAGTTGCCACATCGGAGAGAGCTTCGGCTTCGTGCCGCGCTCAAACGGGATCGGCTCCGATCGCGCCGGCTCCCGCATCTGCTCCAGCGCCTGCACCAGCTCCTCATCGCTGGCCACCAGGTACCCGCTCTCATCCAGATTGCCGACAATCAACTCCGCCGCCATCCCCACCTCCGGCCGCAACGTCAGCGACCCGAGCTGCCACGACAGGTGATCGCTCAACGTCGTCGGTTGCGAGAGGAAATGCTCGAACGAAGGCTTGTCGTACTCCTCGAAGTTCGAGGCCGTCTTGTATCCAGGATCGAGATAGTCCTGAAAATAACTTCCAAAGTCGATCTCATCGAAGGGGTCCTTCTCCGTCCGTGTCTCCTCCGCCGCAACCTCCTCCGCGGTTCGCTCCCGATCACCCTCGCGGCCCGCAATCTCCTCAAACGAGATGCCGGACTCCTCCACCTCTTCCAGCACCGGGTTCTCGATGATCTCGGTGTTGATCATCTCCTTCAACTCAAGCTTGTTCAAGGCCAGCACACTCACCATCTGCACCAGGCCAGGCGTCAGCACCTGCCTCTGTGAGACCCTGAGATTAAGCTTCGGTTGAAGTAGCAACGTGGTTCCCCTGGACCTGTCCTGAAATCTGTTGTGCCGTTCGCAACCACGTTGCAAACGACATATCTGGCATCGAAAAGCGCGGCGACCAGTCGTGATCGTTGTGGCCACAGTCTACATCGCCGTGCCCTCGACTGAAGTCAGTCTATCCCCGCATCCACCTGCCTGTGTGCATGAAAACACCGGCTTACAACCGAAGTTGTACCGTTCCTTCCCGCGACTCAGTCCATCCGGAAATTGTCGCCGAGATAGATCCGCCTCACCTCAGGATCGCGCCCCAGTTCGCCCGGACTTCCCGCGCGAAATATCTTTCCCTCGTGGATGATGTACGCACGGTCCGTCACCGACAGCGTCTCCCGCACATTATGATCCGTGATCAAAACCCCGATCCCGCTCCGCTTCAATCCAAAAATAATCTGCTGCAGATCGAGCACCGCAATCGGATCGATGCCCGAGAACGGCTCATCCAGCAGAATGAACGCAGGCTCGATCGCCAGGCATCGCGCAATCTCCACCCGTCGCCTCTCCCCTCCGCTCAGCGCATACCCGCGCGTCTTCCGCACGTGACCCAGGTTCAGGTCCTCGATCAATCGCTCCGTGCGCGTGCGCCGCGTCTCCCAGCTCAGTTGCTGGGCCTCGAGCACCGCCAGGATATTGTCCTCCACCGTCAGCTTGCGAAACACCGAAGGCTCCTGCGGAAGATAGCTGATCCCATGGTTCCGCGCACGGAGATACATCGGCAAACGGCTGATGTCGCGGCCATCCGCCAGTATCCGCCCCGCGTCCGGCCGCACCAGGCCGACAATCATGTAAAAGCTGGTCGTCTTCCCCGCTCCATTCGGTCCCAGAAGCCCCACCACCTCACCCTGAGTGATCTCCAGGCTCACACCCCGCACCACCTGCCGCCCGCCATAGCTCTTGCCGATCTCCTCCGTCGAGAGTGTCTTTATCACCGCTGCCGCACCTGCGTCTCCGTTCGAACCTTGCGTCCCTCTCCGTCCTTCGCGTCGCCAAGAACCGTCACGCTATTATCGCCCGCGTGGAATTCAAGCGCAGCCCCCGAGACCGTCCCTTGTGCCTCGTCCACCACCCTGGGCGGCGCCGCTGCTGTTCCAGTCATCACGAAGAGCCCATCGCTCGCCGTGTAGACCAGGCGCTCTCCGCTTCCGTGCCGGCCCTGCTCCGTCACCTCCACCGCGCCTTCCGCGGTCACGCGATCCACCGCTCCACCCAGGAACGCCGATCTCGTCACGCCTGCGGACCCCGCCGTCCCCTCCCCCGTCCCGCCTGCTCGCCCCGTCGTTGCGTTTGGCCTCAACAGGGCCACCATCTGCGAGCTCCGCACCGTCCCATCCGCACTCTGAAAAACGACACCTCCGCTGAACTGCGCTCTTCGATCAGACTCCGCATACCGCAGCCTGCGGCTCGATACCCGCATCACCTGCGACCGCTTCCGGCCTCCAGCCTGGTTTGCACTGCCGGCAAGCACCGTTTGCACTACCTGGCCAGCGGCCCCACTCGCACTCGCGATCAGCGTCTTCTCCGCCTGGCTGAACTCGATCCGCGGCGCTTCCACCTGCGATCCGCCCTGCCACAAACGCGCCGGAGCTCCGTCCGTCCCGAAGAACGTCGCAACCCCGGCATCATGCTTCAACTCGGCTCGCGCCGCCAGCACATGGACCGGCTCGGTCGACCCCGCCTGCCGGTAGCTCGCCTTCACCGACCCCTCCGCGACAGCATCGCCCGTATCCCGTCGCATCCTCACCATCTCCGCCCGCATCAGGCTATCGCCCTCCGTCACCTGCGCCTGCTCCGTCAACGTCAGCGTCTGTCCCGCACCCTCGAACACCACCTGCCCCGCAGTCGCCCGAACCAGGCTCGGCGGGTCCGAACTTCCAGCCCGCTTCGCCGGTAGATGCGTTAGCACGACCTCCCCTCTCTGAACCGCCCTCGTCACCTGGCTTTCGGCCGTTGCTCCAAGACCACCGTTGGCACCTCGGCCTCCCTCGTGTCCCTCGTGTCCCTGCTGTCCCAAAGACGCAGTCGCAAAGCTCACCTCCAGCCTCTGTCCCTGGCTCGTCTCCTCCGCTCCGCTCGCATCCGTTCGCCGCAGCAGGGTATGTCCAACGCCATTCACACGGCTCAGCCTCTCCGCCCCCCCTTCCCACACCATCTGCGCTGTCAGCGTATCTCCCCGAAGCTCGCTGGTCGCCTCCCCGGCGCGCGTGTCTTTCAAGCTCCGAGTCACCGTCAGCAACCGCGCCGCCCCCGTCGCCGCCCCGTCCCGCACCCACTGCCTGCCTCCCGCTGCGGTCGCAAAATGCATCTCCACCCGGTCGCCAGAGATCGTCCGGTCATTCCACGCCGCCGCCTCCGAACTTCGCTGCCGCTCATGCACCTCGGCCGCATCCGTCAGCACCGCGCTCTCGATCCGTCCCTCCGCGCCAAACCTCGCCGTTCCCTGCGCTGCCCTGCCTTGCACCTGCCGCAGCCGTTCATCGGCAACATACGTCACCCCTCCCCAAACCCGCGCCGTCTCAGGCCGGCTCTGCGGGCTCACGGAGACATCCGCGTCTCTGCCTTTCAGTGTCCCGCCCGCCTGCTCCAGACTCACCCCCCCGCTCGCCACCACCCGCTCGACCGATCCATCGCTCCGGAGATGCACCACCGCCTGCTCCGCCACCAGGGTGCGTTCGTCCGCCCTCAGAGCCTTACCCTCCCCCAGCGAAACGTAGCGCGCCCGATCCAGCGTCATCTGCGCCTTCCCGCGATCCATCTCCGCATCCGCCGCCGTCAGCACCACTGGCTGCCCATCCCGCAGGCCCGACACCCGGACCTCCGACTGCAGCACCGTCACACCCGTGTCCGAGTTGAAGTCCGCTCCTCTCGCCCGGCCGTTCAACCCGTGATACTGAAACTCGATCTCCTGGTCCGTCGACGCGACTCCAAGGCTCTGCACAAACACCAGCCCGCTCGTCTTCACATGCACCATCCGCTCATCGCGTCCATCCAGCCCAGCTCCATCTCCCGTGTGAGACGATGCCGGATCGCGCCCCGCGGCATACTCCGCCCGCCCCCGCGCATCCACCGGTGCGGGAGCCTGCAGGTCCAGGTGGACCTCGCCCATCGCCCGCACCACACCGGCCCTCTGGTCGTACTCAAACTCGCTCCCGTAAATGCGATCGGCACGGTCCTGCCTCTGCCCGTACAGCACGATGCCCACATCGCGCAGCGTCGTCTTGCCGTCCTTGCGCTGCACCAGCTTGGCCGCATGGATCGTGTAAATCGTCCTTCCCTTCGACGACTGCGAATACGTAAACCCGTTCGACTCCCGCGTAATATCCGCCCCCAGCCTGCCCGGCAGATCCTTCAAAAATCTGTGCGCCCGCATATGCGCGTAGCCCAGAAAAGCCGCGATCACGATTACCAGCAGCCCCGCTCCAACCAGCAGCCCAACTCGCAATCTATCGATCGATACGCGCATCAATCCCGCCACCCTCATCTTCTCACCCTCACCCGCGCGTCGCTCCCATCGCCTCCCTCACGTCCGCCTTCGCTTTGTCTCTGTCCGGTCGCTCTCTCCCGATCTCGAACCAGCTAAACTAGACCCCATGGCCGATCAGCTCTACCTCAGCCTCTGGTTCCCAAACTTCCGTCTGGAGACCCTCCCGTCCGCGCTCGTCTGCGTCATGCGCCAGTTCTCGATTGTCAGCAACTCCAGCGGCTCCACCGAAGGTAAAAGAGTCTCCGCCGCCCAGAGCTATCCGATCTCCTTCAGCGAAGCTCCCAGCTACCAGCGCCTCTACGTCAACGACGATCGTTCCCAGGAAAATCAGGACACCGCCGCCTCCATCATCGAAACCGCCGTCGCCGAAGCCACCGGGCAGCTCCACGACGACATGGCCTATGAGTTCGAGATGAAGTGGAACCTGTGGACCCCGGACTCCGGCTCAAGCAGCCCCCTCCACAACTCGTCCAGCCTCGATCCGCGCGACGCCGAGTCCAGGCTGGACACCCTTTGGCGGCCCCTCCCCTCAACCGTCAAGATCATCGGCTTCGGCCCCCAGTTCGACGACGCCAGCTTCGACCAGAACGGCCACATCCGCGTCGACTTCGGTCTCGATTACCCGTGGGTCCTCGACGACAACGACGACATTATCGATGGCGACATCGACAGCCATCCCTCAGACCAGCACTCCGCCCATCCCGGCTCCCTCGAAGACTCCGATTCCGACGATTCCGATTCAGACAACAACGTCATCTCCATCCGAAGCCGCGCCCGCTCTTCCCCCATCGACCAGGCCGCCGCCTCAATCCAGAAAAACGTCGAACTCCTCCTCGCTTTCACCCTCTCCGTCGAAAAACACTGCGGCATCTCCAGCCGCCTCCTCTGGACCGAGTCCGGCGAACCCCTCGCCGAAAAACTCATCGCCCGCCTGCAACGCCTCCACTAACCGTATCGACGTTGATCCACAGTAAGTCGCTGGCTCTTATAAAAGTAAGTTGCTGGTTCTTATAAAAAGCTGTCATCCTGAGCGGAGCTTCTCGCAGCCGGGTCGCGAGAAGCGCACTCGAAGGACCTGTGGTTGCTGGAAGCCGCCTACGTTTGCCATCTCCGTCAAACCCACACAACCGGTCCATACGCCACTAACCGGCAACCACAATCTCCGAGAAGTCCGCGATCCGCGAAAAATCCCCCAGCACCCGCGCTAGCAGCGCCAGCCGGTTCGCCCGCAGGCTCTCCTCCGGCACCATCACCATCACCGCATCGAAGAACGCATCCACCTGCGGCCGCAGCCCCGCAATCGCCTCCAGCGCCCCCCTGTAATTCCGCGAAGCCCGCATCGCCTCCACCTGCTCCGCCAGATCGGCCGCCCGCTCCGCCAGCGCCGTCTCCTCCGGCTCCAGCAGCAACGCCTCATCCACGCCGTTCGGCACCGCAATCCCCTTCTCTCTCGCCTGCGTCAGAATATTCTTCATCCGCTTGAACGCCGCGCCGACCGCCGCAAAGTCTTCACCGCCCGCGGCGTCCCGCACCGCCGTCACCGCCTCCGCCCGCGCTACAGCATCGCGCACATCCTCCGCACCCGCCGCCAGCACCGCCGTCACCACGTCATACGCCTGCCCCTTGGCCTCCCGGAGGTAGAACCCCATCCGCTCCCGAAAGAACGCCAGCATCTTCCCCACCAGCTCGCCCTTCCCCTCGGCCGCCGCCTCCGCCACGTCGCGCAGTGCCAGCGGCAACGCCGTCTCCGCCAGGATTTTCACCACCCCATTCGCCGCCCGCCGCAGCGCAAACGGATCCTTCGATCCCGTCGGCTCCATCCCCAGCGCAAACATCCCGGCAATCGTATCCGCCTTGTCCGCGATCGCCAGCACCGCTCCCTCCATCGACCGCGGCACCGCATCCTCCATGCTCTCCGGCCGATACTGATCGTAGATCGCCGCCGCCGCCGCCTCGCTGACGCCCTGCGCCCGCGCATACAGCCCTCCCACAATGCCCTGCAGCTCCGTAAACTCCTTCACCAGCTCCGTCGTCAGATCCGTCTTCGCCAGCCGCGCCGCCTCGTCCAGCGCGGCGAGGTCCACCGCTCCAGATCGAGCCGCCACCCTCTCCCCCAGAGCCGCCGCCACCCCTCGCACCCGCTCCGTCTTGGCCGCATAGCTGCCCAGATCCTTCTGAAACGTCACCTTCTCCAGTAGCTCGACCCGGCTCCTCAGCGGCACCCGCTGGTCGAACTCCCAGAAAAACCGCGCATCGTTGAACCGCGCCCGCAGCACCCGCTCGTTCCCCTGCCGAATTACCGCCTCCCCCGCCGACCCCACCTCCGTATTCAGCACCGCCAGAAAATAAGCAGCCAGCCGCCCCGCCTCCTCCACCGCAAAGTACTTCTGGTGATCTCGCATCACCATCACCAGCACCTCCTCCGGCAGCGTCAGATACCCCGGCTCAAACCCGCCCATCACCACCGTCGGCCACTCTGTCAGCTGCGTCACCGTCTCCACCAGCTCGTGGTCCTCACGCCACCGCGCGCCCCCGACGCTCCGGCACACCCGATCCAGCGCCTTGCGAATCCTGTGCCGCCGCACCTCCACATCCGCCACCACAAACGCCGCCTCCAGCGCCGCCTCGTACTCCGGTCCCGAAGCCCGCTCGATCACCACCGGCTCCCCTCCGTGGAGCACCCGGTGGCCATACGTCACATTCCCCGCCGCCTTCCCTGCAAAGCTCATCGACACCACCGCATCGCCCAGCAGCGCCAGGATCCACCGCACCGGCCGCACAAATCGCTCCGGCTTGCCCGCCCGCCAGTACATCGTCTTCGCCCAGTAAATCCCCAGAAGCTCCTTCGGCATCTCCGCGCCCAGCACCTCCGCCGCCGTCCTTCCCGCCCTGGTCGCAGTCGCCGTCAGGTACTCCCCCTTCGGCGTCGCAACCGTTCTCAACGCACCCACCTCCACCCCCGCCATCTTCGCAAACGCAAGAGCCGCCGCCGTCGGCACGCCATCCTTGTAGGCCACCTTGGCGCTCGGCCCCATCATCTCTTCCGCCACATCCTCCTGCCGCTCCGCCACCCCGCCCACCAGCACCGCCAGCCGCCGCGGAGTCGCATAGCTCCGCACCTCCACCTCCGCGCCCGGCCCCACCCTCACCAGCCGCTCCCGCCCCAACATCGCCACCAGCCGCCGCTCCAGCTCCGCCCGCGCCCCCGCGATCATCCGCGCCGGCACCTCCTCCAACCCGATCTCAAACAAAAACTCAGCCATCCCAAACCCTCAATTCCTAGCCGTCCAACATCCGTCTTCGCTGCCATCCTGAGCGTAGCGCAACGCAGTGGAAGTGCCTGCCCTGAGCCCGTCCAAGTGCCTGCCCTCAGCCCGCCGAAGGGACCTGCGTCACCTCTGCCATGGCCGCTCGGGTGCCCCATCCATCGCAGTCTCACCGCGATGGGTGGGACGTAAAAACGCTACCCGCCACCGCTCGGGTGCCCCATCCATCGCAGTCTCACCGCGATGGGTGGGACGTAAAACGCTAACCCGCCACAACCCGGGCGCCCCATCCTCTCGCCGCCTCATCACGAAAGGGTGGGGTCCGGACCACCTCAGCTGCCCACCCTCATCCACCGGCCACCCGCGCCCCCTGCGCCGCATACATCTTCGCCACCCCCACCACCAGCGTCCGTATCCGCGCCATCACCCCCACCCGCTCCGTCACGCTGATCGCCCCGCGCGCATCCAGCAGATTGAACAGATGCGAGCACTTCAACGCCAGCTCATACGCCCCCAGCACCGGAAACCGCTTCACCTCCAACATCGATATGGCTGGATCTTGCGAAGCTCCAAGCTTCTTGTTTAGGCCATCCACGATTTCTTGTGCTGGTATTAGGCCAGGAAACCGCTCCAGCAACTCAAGACACTCCGCCTCATACAGCCGCAGATGCTCCCACAGCCTCCCCACATCCGCATAGTCGAACCCGTACGCTGAAAACTGCTGCTCCTCCGCCAGCCGCATCTCCCCATACGTCACGTCGCGTACCGGCCCCCCATCCTCGCCCGGCTCCCGCGCCCACACAATGTCGTAGATCGAGTCCACACCCTGCAGAAACCCCGCAATCCGCTCCAGCCCATACGTAATCTCCCCGCAGATCGGGTCCAGATCCATCCCGCCGCACTGCTGGAAGTACGTGAACTGCGTAATCTCCAGACCATCCAGCATCACCTGCCACCCCACCCCCCACGCGCCGCCCACCGGCCACTCCCAGTTGTCCTCTTCAAACTTCAGGTCGTGCTCGCGCAGGTCGATCCCGATCGCCGCCAGCGACTCAAGGTAGATCTCCTGCACCCGCTCCGGCGGCGGCTTCAAAACCACCTGCAGCTGCGTATGCCGGAACAGCCGGTTCGGGTTCTCTCCATACCGCCCATCCGCTGGTCTCCTCGAGGGTTGGGCGTAAGCGATCCGCACCGGCCGCGGTCCCAGCACCCGCAAAAACGTATCCGGAGACATCGTCCCCGCCCCCACCTCCACGTCATACGGCTGCTGCAGCACACATCCCCGCTCCGCCCAAAACATCTGCAGCCGGAACAGCAACTCCTGAAACGTCAGCGCCTTCGTCTTCTCCACACTCACCTGCATCCGATCCGCCACCATCTCCAGAGATCCTCAAGTGCATTCCAAGGCAATACCTAGAGCATAAAGTCTCGATTCCAATTCACGAAACCGGCAGCGACGAATCAGCCCCTACCCTTATTGACCCGACCCCACCCGCAAAAACGTCCGGGATGACAGCGACACATCCATCTGGATCACCCTATCAACGTGAGCGAGCGCCAGAAAACATCCCCGGCACAGTCCCCTTGAGACAATCAAGCGAACTCACCGATCACGCCGCTTTCCGGCACTTGCTTTACTTTCGCACCTGCTTTCTTCCATTCCGAGCGAAGCGAGGAACCTGCTGTTGTCCTGGTCGCTTCCTGTTCTCAAACCCGGGTCCGCAGTCCTTGAATCGCCATTTCGGCAGCTACGAGCGACAGGAGTCGCAACCTCGTTGCGACCAGGGCTTGTCGTTATCCTGATGCCCAAGAGGTATTCACACCTGTTTGACAATTGGATAAATTGCCAGCAAGAGCCACGCAATCACTCGAATGGAGGAAGAATGCGGTTTCACATTTCACCAGCCCTTTTTGGCTTTGCGGTTTGCCTGGCCACGTGTGACCTACTGTCTCTGGCACAGAGCACGGCTGCGGCACCTCCGCAGGTACAGGTCACCTTCTATTCCACCGGCAAGCTCCTAAACTCAGCGTTGCCAGGCTTTAAGCATGGAAAGTTCATCGGAAGGATAATGGACGAGTACGACCAGCTCGCAATGCTCTTGCCGGGTCACTTCATCACGTTCAACCTCGATCCGGGCCCACACACCTTTTCTGCAAACTCGTGGATGATTCCACGCCCAGAAAGCGGGGGGCACCTGGAGATAGATCTTGTCCCCGGCAAGCACTACTACATAGGCGCGTATCTGGAATCGCTGATATATCTTTCGATGTTTCGCCTTGAGCAACGCACCTGCCAGGAAGCCCAGCAGGATAACAGGGATACGAAGCCCCTCGAACAAAAGCACTTGAAGAAATATGGGGCCACGAGAGTTCTCGTCGAAACCTCGTTCCCAGCATGTCCCTGAGCGGGTGCCTTACAGTTTGCGACCGTCAAGCTCAGGCCGCGGTCCAATCACGGACGCCAAGTCTGCTTTACCGGCAAGTTCGGCGACCCGATTCTCACAGGTCGATACACCCTGCAACACCCTGGAGGTCACGGGCCCGCCCCAATCGGGTGATTGTTGCCACTGCCTCGAATCGATACCGTGGCTCCATGTTCCTTGACACGAGCTCGTATCCCACCACATACGCCCGAGAGCTGGCGGCCCCGACCAGCAGCACCTCCCAGCCAGACGAAGACTTCGTGAGCCACCGTACCGCCATCGCGCTCCAAAGAAAGATGGCCAGCACGGAGCGGTTGGAGCACGCCAACCAGTACGGGCAGGCGACGATCTCTCACTGGTAACCAGCTCTGCTTTGGCTCGCCTCTCATGCTTCCCGGCTTTCTGCCGATAGGGGAAGCTGGAGGATCTCCAGTCATGCTCTTCTCTCGCCCCCTCGATCTCTCACCCCTCGCGGATCGACGCAAGCACAAACGCATCAACGAAGTACGTCGCCGACCCGCCAAGGCCCAGGCCAGGGCCTTGGACCTCCTGGCTCATGCCCTCGAGTACTTGGTGGACAGCACCATCAACAGCTGCCACCCGGCCTCCGCGGCCATCATGCAAGCGGTAGAGCTCCTTGCCCAGAAGAGCCGGGCGGTCTTTGCCGAGTGCCCGGAGATCCAAACCCCGTCCCAACGACTGATCCGCCTCTTGCCCGCCTTTCTCACCCTTCCCGGAATGGAAGAAGACCCGTCGACTCTAAGCCGGATCCATCGCACTCCCGGCAACCCCCCTCGGGACAGTCGCGACGACACCTGGTGATCTTTTCCGCGACCGCTCGCCGGAGAACTGCGGACCGAGGTCCACTCCACACGGCTGACCTGAGAGGGTCAGGCAACCGGTCTGCTCGATGGCTCGGCTGGTCGATTCTAACGTGCACCCCTCCGGCAGCTCATTCTCCTCTGTCAACCCGGTAAACCCGCCAGGTTCATGATCCGGGAGGTCTTCACCTTGGCGCAAAGCCCCTCCCGCATCCCCTAAACTGGTGGGAGGGGAAACACCAACTCCGGCAAGTCCCGATCAAAATCTCGTCCCTCGCCCAGGGCAGAACTGCTGTGTTTTGAAAACTTTACCTCCAAGTTCCGTCCATGCAAGACTTTACGACTCTCGGCTTTGCTATGTCGCTCAAAGGGGATAACTTAGCAGGTTTACCGGGGGAGGGGGGCCGCTACCCTCGGCCCAGCGCCGCCGCACTCCGCAGCCGCCGCTGGAGGTTCCGCTCCAGCAGCCCCACCCCAAACCGCAGCAGATCCGCCGCCCGCGCCCGCGGCCACTCCTCCCCGGCGAGCTCCGCAACCGCTCCCCGAAACACCCGCCGCACCTCCTCCACCCGCGCCGCACTCAGCGGGACGCTGCCACCCCTCCGGTCCTCCCCGCACGTCACCCCGTCCGCCGTGGGCGACCACCACACAGTTCCGCCGCGCAGATCCAGACCGCACACCACGCAGTGCCCCAGCTCCGGCATCCACCCCATCAGCCGGCTCATCCACAACGAGAAGTACACCACCGGCAACCACACCCGCCCCGCCTGCACCTCCGGCAGCACCGCCGCCGTCAATCGAAAGACCGCATCCTCAACCGCCAGCTCCGGCAGCGCCTCCTCCAGCACCTCTGCCATCAACTGCAGCGCCGCCGTCCGCTCCCAGTCAATCGCATCCGACAGCGGCGACCACAGGATCTCAAACGCGTCCATCCGCATCAGCTCCTGCTTCGGCCGCTCCGCATAGCTCGCCCGGACCACCGTCATCGGCTCCAGCGCCCCCCCAAACCGCCGCCGTGACCGCATCGCATGCCGCGCCACCCCCTTCACCCGCCCCTGCTCCCTCGTAAACAGGCTAACGAGCAGGTCCGCCTCCAAGAACGGCCATGTCCGCAGCACGATCGCCTCGCCCGTATGCTGGATCAACCGGCCCTCAGCCAACGCTCACCGCCCCCACCAAACGAAAGCGCGCAGCCCCGAAGAGCCGCGCGCCGCTAACACCGACAGACCTACCGCCCGAAGTGCGTCGCGTTCTTCTCCTGGAAATCAGCCCACTTCTCCGGCAGATCGTCGCCCGCATAGATCGCCGACACCGGGCACACCGGAACGCACGCGCCGCAGTCGATACACTCCACCGGGTCGATAAACAGCTGCTCGGCCTCGCCATACCCCGTCTCATCCTTCTTCGGATGAATGCAATCGACCGGGCAGGCATCCACACAAGCCGAATCCTTCGTTCCGATGCAAGGTTCCGCAATCACGTAAGCCATCTTCTGAATCTCCCCTTTTTGGCCGCTCCCAAGAGCGAAATCCAATCTTGACGTTAGGTGATAAGTCTAGCAGGCTGTCGCTATCCGCGATCGGCAACTCATCTCTTCTCCGCCGCCCGCCGCGCCGCAAACTCAGCCGGCGTCGGGATCGGCTCCATCGCCCGACCGGCAAACATCTCCGCGAAGATATGCTCCATCTCCGCCGCGATCTTGCCATTTGTCGCCAGCGTCTCCCGGCTGTCCAGCCTGAACGTGCCGCCATCGAAGCGCGTCACCCTCCCGCCCGCTTCGGCAACCAGCAATATCCCCGCCGACGTGTCCCAGGGATTCAGGTTGAACTCCCAGAATCCATCCAGCCGCCCGCAAGCCACATATGCAAGGTCGAGCGCCGCCGATCCGGCCCGCCGAACTCCATGCGACCGCAGCGTGATCTCCTGGTAAAAATGCACATTTGGGCTCCGGTGCCGCTTGTGCGACGGAAACCCGGTTGCCGTCAAGGCCTCCTGCAACATCTCCGTGCGTGAGACCGCGATCCTGCGCCCGTTCAGCCACGCCCCCCTGCCCGCTTCGGCCACAAACATCTCATCCCGCAGCGGGTCATAGATCACCCCGGCCACCATCGTCCCATCCGCATCGTCCGCCAGCCCCGCCGGCCTCCGCTCACATCCCAGCACCACGCAGAAGATTGGAAAGCCATGCGCAAAGTTCGTCGTCCCATCCAACGGATCGACATACCACCGAGACTCCGCATCCAGACCCTCCCGCGTCCCTTCTTCCCCGTATATGCCGTGGCTAGGAAACGCTGCCTGCAGCCGCTCCCGGATCAGCATCTCGCTCGCTCGATCCGCCTCCGTCACTAGGTCCACATCGCCCTTGTACTCGGTCCTTACACCACGCTCGTAGAAGCCGCGCAGCAACGCTCCAGCCTCCCGCGCGATCTCCGCCGCCTTACCCACAAACTCGAACTCCTGCACCAGACCCTCCATTCTCGCTCACGTCTCTGAGCCTCAACGCGCATTCGCGTAGTACCCACTACGGTATCGCAGCCGATCTCTCGCCGCGAGTCCCGGATCCCGCATCCGCACCGTTATCTTCCGAAACGATGCGTCCGGACCACGCTGCGGCGCATAGTAGCCCAGCACATACTGCGTCCGGAGATCGTCCGAAACGCGCGCAAACGCCGCCTCCAGATCCTTCGGGTCCTCCACGTAGTAGTATCTGCCCCCCGTGTCGTCCGCCATCTGAATCAGCGCATGCTCTCCGCCCGTGTTGCGCCCCGCGTCCGCCGCAACTGGAACGATAATGATCGAGAAGAGCATCGCTCCCGCCCTCTGCGCCTGCTCTAGCGCCTGCCCATACCGCGAGCTGTGCTTCGTATCGCCGCCATCCGTGATCAGCACCATCACCCGTCGCCGGCCCGCATCGTTCCGCGTCTCGCTCAAACGTTGCGCCCCCAGGTAGATCGCGTCGTACAACGCCGTCTCGTCTCCGCGCTGCAGCTGTCCGAGCCCCGCCTCGATCCGTTTCTTCTGGTTCGTAAACGGCACTATTTCACGTACAGTGTCGGCGAAATCCATCAGATCGAGCTCATCCTGATCTCGCAGCAGAGCTCGCACAAAGTGTTTCGCCGCATCCTTTTCCAGCCGCTCATTCCGCAGCACGCTCTCGCTCGCGTCGATGGCCAGCACAATCGATAACGGCGTGCTCGATTCGCGTTCAAAAACGGCGATCTTCTGTGGCACTCCGTCTTCCGCAATCTCAAAATCTTCGCGCCCTAAACCCCCCACCGGCGCACCCTTCGAGTCCACGACATTTACCGCCACGTTGACCAGCCGGGTCTCCACGCGAATCGTTGGTGTCTCCTCACTCCCCAACCCTTGCGAAGCCTCAGCGGCCGGCTGCCTTGGAGGTCTGCGCTCAACCGGAGCCTGCAACAGCAACGTCGCCACCACAGCTGCCGCAGCCCACCTCACCGACCCGTACTCCCCATCGCGGATCTCTCACCCGGCACAATCGCCTCGGGAAACGGCTCTCCATCTGCCCACACCGCCCCATCCTCAAACTGCTCCTTCTTCCAGATCGGCACCGTCTTCTTCAAGGTGTCGATCACCCACCTGCATGCGTCGAAGGCCACGCCCCGATGAGCCGAAGCCACGACGATGAACACGCTCGTCTCCCCAACCGCCAACCTGCCCAGCCGATGCACAAGAACTACATCCCGAATACCGAATCTCGAGACCGCCTCCGCTGCGAGCCCACGCATCTGCTCGAGCGCCATCTCCTCGTATGCCTCGTAATCGAGATGCAGCGTCCGCCGCCCACGGGTATTGTCACGCACGATGCCGTCGAACGCGCACACGGCGCCATCCGCGCCGGCCTTGATTCCCTCCATCAACGCCCTCGCATCAATGGGGTCCCTTGTTATCGCAACCTGCATTCGTCCATTAGACGTGACCCGGAGTTAGACGTGACCCGGACCGAGTAGGCGTGACCCGAACCGAAACCGCACGTCACCGCCTGCCACCGCTCACCGGCGGTAGCAGCGCCACCTCATCGCCCTCTTGCAGGCGTGTCTCCGGCCTCGCATACTCCCGGTTCACGGCCACCGCCACCGCCCGAATCATCCCGTCGTCGCGCAGCAGTCCGCCAGCCCAGGCCATCACATCGGCAACCGTCGCCTCCCCCGCAAGCTCGAGGACGCGCTCCGCCCCCCCGACCCTGTCCTTCAACACCCCAAACAGCAGAACCCGCACCCGCATACCCCGAGCATAACCGAACCGCGAGAGAACTCCGGGGCAGCAGCACCCCCACAACCGCAGCTTCCCGCAATCGCAGCTTCCCTCAACCGAAAAGCTCACCATCACGTGGATACCAGAGCCTCCCCGCCTCAACCCTCGCGAACGGCGTCAGCCCATGCGCCTTGCGGTGGCTCCGCCCACCTGCCTCGATAAAGAGATCCTCCACCTCCCTCCCGCGCACCAGCATCGCATCCGCGATCAGTGACCGGTGGCATCGCCAGGGCACCGCCTCCGCGCACATCACCGCAACAGCCTTCAGGTCTTCGCGTCCTGCCAGCCAGTCGAGCTCCCTCGCAAACTCCGCCGTCTGCATATAGTCCGCGTATCCACGAAAGCTCTCATTTCTCCACCCAGTATTGACGCTATCCTTCAAAGCCTTCCGCCGCCCGCCCAACCCCTCCCGCCACACCGCGGTTATCCCGGCCGATGACAGCGAAGCAAACAGCGCGTCCTGCCCAAACTGCGGATACCGGCGCGACCCGGGATACCGGCGAACATCCACCAGCAGGCTGCAGCGATTCTCCACCAACGCGCTCAGAAAATCCTCGATCGCCAGCGTCGAATGCCCCACCGTCAACATCGCTTCCCCTCCAAAAAATAGGCGGCCCGAAGATATTCGGACCGCCGATCATCAAGCCCACCGATGGATCTACGCCGTGGCGCTCAGCACCTCTTCACGCACAACCTCATCCTGGACCGCCTCGCGCACCGTCTTCGGCAGCGCAACCGCCAGCACGTCCTCAATCCGAGTGGCGTAGTGAATCGTCACGCCCTCGATCTGTTCCTTCGTCAGATCCTCTTCGACGTTGGTCTTCACATCCGCCGGAAGAATGACATCGCGAACACCAACCCGCTTCGCCGCCAGGAACTTCTCCTTGATCCCGCCAACCGGCAGCACATTGCCGCTCAACGTAATCTCCCCAGTCATCGCCAGCAGCGGTCGAATCGGTGTATCCGTCAGCAGGCTCACCAGCGCCGTCGCCATCGTCACACCAGCGCTCGGTCCGTCCTTCGGGATCGCTCCCGCCGGTACGTGGATATGAATATCCGTGTCTTTCAACACATCCTCATCCAGCCCCAGCGTGATGGCATTCGACCGGACCCACGTCAACGCCGCCTGCATCGACTCCTTCATCACATCGCCGATCTGGCCCGTCATCGTGAAACCGCCCTTACCCTTCATCTTGTTTGCCTCGATAAAGAGCACATCGCCTCCCGCCGGCGTCCAGGCCAGGCCCACGGCCACACCGGACCGCTTCGTCCGCTCCGCGATCTCCGTGTCCACGCGTACCTTGATCCCGCCGAGAAACTCATGGACCAGTTCCGGAGTCACCACGACCTTCTCCGTCCGGCCCTCGGCGATCCGGCGAGCCACCTTGCGGCACACCGTTCCAATCAACTGCTCCAGCCTCCTTACGCCAGCCTCGCGCGTATAGTGCCGCGCTATCAACGCCACGCTCTCGGTCGGGAACTCGATCACCTCCGCAAAGCTCGGCACCGTCTCCACGCTTGTCGCCGGCCCAGGCTTCGTATCGTCCGCGTTCTCCGTCGTCGGCGCCTCCACTTTGAGCAGCGACTCCATCAACTTCGGTTGGCCGTTGCCGGTTGGCTCAGTGCTGCTTGCAGCATCAGCCTTTGGAGCCTCCTTGGTCAGACCATTCTCCTTCGCCTGCCGCGGAATCAGGTACCGCTCCGCGATATTAACCTTCTCCTCCTCCGTATATCCGGTGAGTTCGATCATTTCCATGCGGTCCAGCAGCGGAGCCGGAATCGTGTCCAGCTGGTTGGCCGTGCAGATAAACAGCACCTTGCTCAAATCGAACGGCTGATCCAGATAGTTGTCCCGAAACGTATTGTTCTGCTCCGGATCCAGCGTCTCCAGCAATGCGCTCGCCGGATCTCCCCGGAAGTCGCGGCCAAGCTTGTCGATCTCGTCCAGCATAAATACCGGGTCCTTCACCTCGACCCGCTTCAGATGCTGAATGATCTGCCCCGGCAAGGCCCCGATATACGTTCGCCGATGTCCGCGAATCTCCGCCTCGTCATGCATGCCGCCGAGCGATATTCTCGAGAACTTCCGCCCCAGCGCCCGCGCAATTGACCGTCCCAGCGAAGTCTTGCCCACGCCCGGAGGTCCAACAAAGCACAGGATCGGCCCCTTCATGTCCGGCTTCAGGCGACGCACACTCAGGTAGTCCAGAATGCGGTCCTTCACCTTCTGCAGGCCATAGTGATCCTCGTCCAGGCACTCCTTCGCCTTCAAGATGTCCACCTCGCCCGCGGAGGTCTTCGCCCACGGCAACACCGCCAGCCACTCCACATAGTTCCGCGTCAGCGAGTAGTCCGCCGCCATCGCGTTCATTCTGCTCAGCCGCCCCAATTCCTTCAGCGCGTCCTTCTTCACGTCCTCCGGCATCCCGGCGTTCTCGATCTTATCCTTCAACTCGGCGATGTCCTTCTGGCTATCGTCCTGGTCGCCCAGTTCCTTTTGGATCGCCTTCATCTGCTCGCGCAGGTAGTAGTCCCGCTGCGAATGCTGCACCGAGTCCTGCACCTCGGATTGAATCTTGTTCCGGAGCTGCTGAACCTCCAGCTCCTTCGCGAGATGCTTGTTGATCCGCTCCATCCGTGCCGATATATCCGGTGTCTCCAGGAGCTCCTGCTTGTCCATCGTCGTCAGGAACGGCAGGCTCGAAGCGATGAAGTCCGCCAGCCGGCCCGGCTCTTCGATGTTGATCGCGATCGTCTGCAAATCGTCTGAAAGAGTCTGCGACGCCGTCACCACCTGCTGAAACTGGCTCACAATGTTTCGCTGCAGAGCCTCGACCTCCGGTGTCTTCGCTGGCTCCGTCTCTTCGATCACCTCAGATTCCGCCGTCATGAACGGCGTCAGCTGGGCAAAGTCCCCCAGACGCACGCGCTCGTTCCCTTCGGTAAAGACGAACAGGCTCTGGTTCGGCATCTTGACTACCTTATGAACCGTGGCCCGAGTCCCAACCGCGTGTAAATCAGCAGCTTGGGGAGAGTCCTGGCGGGCGTCCCGCTGCGCCACCACCAAAATCGTCTTCTCCTCCCCCAGCGATTGAATCAGCTGGATCGAGCTCTCCCGGCCCACCGTCAAGGGCAGAACCGCATGCGGAAACAGCACCGTATCGCGCACCGGCAACACCGGCACCGCGCGGCTCCTGTCACTGACCGCCTCCCCGCCGGGCTGGCCCACCTTCGTCCCACTTGGCTTGATTACACTTACAAAATCGCTCGGCATTGAGTGTCCTTATATCAGATTACCTATTGTAAGATGCGGCATATGCGATTCGGTCGCAACCTTGACCGATTGACCTCCCACCGTCTATCGGCAACTTTCGCTGCATATCTGAGCCGCCTTGTCCTTAGACATCGAGCACTGTCGTCTCGTTACGACTTTCACCTCCAGCCATGTTCATGCCATAGCACACCGGTCTCCATCCCACCCGCTTTCCAGCTGCTCTGATTCTGTCTTGCGTCAAAGCTCTGTCGTGCGTCAAACAACCGTCGCTGCGGCATATCGCCCCAGCTCCTTGACCATGCTGCACCGGGCCCGCAGCCCCGCCAAAGCCGCACTGGCAACTGACGGTTCGCGGAAGCGCAGATCCACGTAGAAGATGTACTCCCACGGCCGCCCCGGAACGGGCCGCGACTCGATCTTCGTCAGGTCCGCTCCAGCTCCCGCCAGACTCTCCAGGGCGCCCACAAGAGTTCCCGGCCTGTGCTCCACCACAAAGGCCACGCTCATCTTGTTCGTCGTCCGCACCTCCGCCTGCACCTTCGCGTCCGCTCTCACAATCAGGTGGAACCGAGTGTAGTTCTCAGCATGGTCCTCCACCCCCGCCACCAGCACCTCCGCGCCGTACACCTCCGCCGCTAAAACTGGCGCGATTGCGGCCATGTCCCGCAGCCCCCGCGCTACAACGTGCTTCACGCCGCCTGCAGTGTCATAAAACGGTGTGACGATGACCTTTGGGTGCTCACTCTGCCATCTCCGGCATTGGGATAGCGCCACCGGATGCGAGATCACGCTTCGCACCTCGGAAAGCGAAACACCTCGCAGTGCAATCACGTTGTGCCGTATCCGCATCGAGCTCTCCCCAACGATGCGCACCGGCTGCGACAACATCAAGTCGTAGTGCTCGGCCACGGACCCGTGCAGCGTATTCTCAATCGGCAGAACCGCTCCGTCCACCTCGCCGGCCACCAGCTTAGCCACCACCTCGGCCGAGATCGCGCAGGCAATCACGTCGAGGTCTACATCGCTGGCTGCAAACATCTGCATCGCAGCCATATGGCTGTTGGAGCCCTTTTCTCCCTGGATGGCAATCCTCATAGTCCCCGCCTGCGTGACTCTTAATTCGTTCTTGGGACAACCTCGCCTACCTGACCAGCAACTCAACTCTGGTAGGTTACGTCGGCCTCATTGCGATGCTCGTCCGGATGGCTGAGATCGGGCGTACAGGAGACGGAAAATGCTCTGGACTATCACAATCGTGCTGTTCATCCTTTGGATTGTAGGCCTGGTGAGCAGCTACACCCTTGGCGGCTGGATTCATATCCTGCTGGTCCTCGCGATCATTGTCTTGGTCTTTAACCTGCTCTCCGGTCGCCGGGCGCTCTAACAGGCCACCACCCCGGATATCGGCTTCCCAAGTATCAGAACCAGCAGAACGTCAGCAAGGAGATACGTATGAATAATGACACCGTTGCAGGTAAGTTCGATAAGGTAGCAGGAAAGATCAAAGAAACGGTCGGTGAAGCAGTAGGCAACCAGGATCTGGCCAACTCCGGAGCCGCAGACCAGGTAAAAGGGAGCACCAAGGAGACTTGGGGCAACGTAAAAGACACCGCCTCCGATGTCCGCGACGATGCTAGGACCAAAACCTCGTCCAATACCTCGTCCACCTCGTCCTCGCTCCATGACGACACCCGGACTTCCGGCCACGACGCTCGCCAGAGCGTTACGTCGACCGCCGAGAACATCAAAGATGGCATCAGCAACAAGCTGAACGATCTCAAGCGGGATCGCTAGCATCGGCGGCCATCATTCCGACAGTAACAGCGAAGCGCCCGCCTACTTAGGCGGGCTCTCCGCTGTTTAGCGCCTTAACAGTACGTCAGCAGCGACAAACATAAAGAAGATCACCGAGATGACTCCATTCAGCGTGAAAAACGCTGCGTTCATCCGCTTCAGATCATGCGGCGAGACGATCGAGTGCTCATACGCTAGAAGCACCGAAACCACTCCGATCCCGGCCCACGCCACCCCGCCAAGTCCGAACAGGGACACGAGCCAGATCAGCATCCCGACCATCGCGGCGTGCATGGCACCCGCCATCCAGAAGGCGCGCTCGAGGCCAAAGGCCTGCGGCACACTCCGGAGACCCACTCTCTGGTCATGCTCAAAGTCCTGGCACGCATACAGCATGTCAAACCCGCCCACCCACAGCAGAACAGCCACCGTCAGCACGATGATCCGCGCATCGAGCGATCCGCGCACCGCGATCCATGCCGCGGAGGGCGCAATCCCGAGCGCCAGACCCAGCACCAGGTGGGACCATCGCGTCACCCGCTTCATATAGCTGTACCCCAGCACCACGCCCAGAGCCACCGGAGCCAGGACCAGCGCCAGCCGGTTTAACATCCCCGCGCTCACCACGAAGATCACCGCCGATACCAGCACAAACCCACCCACGAACCGTCGGCTCAGCGCCCCTGCGGGCAGGGCTCGCAGCGCCGTTCGCGGGTTTGCTGCGTCCAGCTCCGCGTCCGCCCACCGATTAAACGCCATCGCTGCCGACCGCGCGCTCACCATGGATACGATGATCCAGAAAACCACTCGCCCCGCCGGCCACCCACCCGCGGCCAGCACCGCCCCCGTCAAAGCGAACGGCAGGGCGAAGATGGAATGCTCCCACTTGATCATCTCGAGCGTGATCGCGGTACTCTTCCACCAGTTCGACATATCTTTCTATGCTAGACAAGGCAAGGCCGTACAGGCGAACCTATACGGCCTTATTCCCCTCTGCCTCCTATTTTTCGCGCTGCGACCCGGCTACCTGCAGATTGTTCGTGACCTTGAATACCCCCGAGACCCCGTTCGCGCGGATGTTCGCAACGTCCTTATCCGCCTCGTTATCGACCACTCCCGACAGAGTCACATTGCCGTTCACAACTGTGATCCGAATCGGCTTCGCGGGATCGATGGCGTACTTGTTCAGCTGAGGAGCGCCGTAAATAGCCCGCGCCTCCGCCAGTCGAATCCGGTCATCCATCGGCGACGTCGGCGCTACCTCGATGTTGTCGATAACGTCCTTTACCCCGGGATAGTTGGCGACCAGGCTCAGAGCCGAATCCTTGTCCGTCGGTCCGTACGCCACGCCGCCCAGCGTCACGACCCCGTTCTGCACACCGATCGTGAGTGCATTGAACGCCGTCGTCCCATATCCCACACGGTCATAGGCCAGCTTCTCGGCCAGCTTGTTCCGCAGCGTCGCATCTTCAACCTGCGGGCCGGCCACCTCGATCTCGTTCTCGACCCCCTTTACATTCTTGCGATGATGCGCCTTCTTGTCCGCCTGCTCCTTGTCGCTGTAAACGTCCACTGTTCCGGTCAGGGTCACAACCCCATTGCTGACAGACGTCTTCACGTCCTTGAACCGCTTGTTGTCGAGAGCCTTGGTCACATCCGCCTGGATCTGCGTGTCATTGGATCCGGATGCACCCGCCTGGGCCATCGCCCGGGTCTGCGGTGCCATTCCTAAAGCCAAAAACAGTCCAGCCATCGTTGCCGCCTTTGCAAACATCATCTTCATCGTGTTCCTTTCCTGTCGGATAGTCCCCGCGACGACGTAGCCCTTGCGTCACCATTCGCTAATCCCTGGGTACTAACACCATCTTCAACCCATACTTGGACGGAAGGTTTCGATGGGGCGATGCCTACCTGTACCGCTTTCGCAGCCTGTACACCACGCTGAACACGCCCGTCTCGTCCCGAGTCGCCACCAGCGACTGGCTCTCGTTTAGCGCGTAGGTCAACTGAACAAGCTGCTGCGCGGACGAGTTCACATTGGTCGCAAAGGTCACCGCCAGCTGCCGTGAAAGCTGCTGCTGCACGGTAATCCGTGCCGTCGAATTTCCCAGCGTCCCCACAAACGCTGGATCGATCTTGACGCTTCCCCCGCCAAACAGCTTCGAAACCCGGTTGCTGACGGTCGCGTTCAGAGCTCCCCCCAGCAACGCGCTCGTCGTCGGGTCGGTCCCCGCCTGCACCTGCTGCTCCTGGTAGAGCTGCGCCTCCTCCTGCGTCCTTCCAAGCGCCAGCAGGTTGAACACATCCGCCTCGCTCAACGGCGGCTCCGACCGGTACGTCGGCTTCAGACTCGTCGTAGTGCCATGCAGGCCGATCGTGATGTCGTAGTTCTCCACCCGCGCAATCGCGTCCAGATCGATGATCGGGTCGATCCGAACAGGGTTCGAGAAGTAGATGTTCCCTCGTTGAAGCTGGTATTTGGTCCCGGCAAACGTAGCGCTCCCGTCCGTGATCTGGATCCGCCCCAGCACGCTCGGGTCCGCCACCGTTCCCCGCACCGTCAAGTCCACCGTGCCCGCAATCTTCGCATAGGAGTTCTGGAAGTCGAGCTGAGGCGAACTGGTCACATGCACGTCCAGCTGGATCTTGTTGGTTAAGGAGTTGGGGTCCGGCGGCGCGCTCACGCCGCCCGACCCCGCGAATGCCGCAAAGTCCACATCCGGCCCGATCCCGAATCGCGTCAGCAGGATGTTTCCGCTCAGAAGCGCATTCTGAGGCGTACCCTGCAGGGTGAACTTCGCGGTCGCTGTCCCACTCAGGCCGTTGTACCGCACCCGCACCGTATCGGCATTCGCTGTCAGGTTCGCGAACACCCCGTTGTTATACGTCAGGTATCCGCCCAGGGTCAGCCGTCCGCCGCCCGTCGTCCCTGTCAAGTTCTGTACCACCAGCCGGTCTTCGTTGAAGACCATAGTCCCGTTCAGATTCGACAGCCCGTTTGGAATTCCGTCCATAGCCAGGTTCGCCTTCTCGAACTGCACGTTTCCTGTAAGCGCCGGCTTCTTCAAGCGGCCGCCCGCCGCCACCTGAAACGCCACCCTGCCGCTTGAGATCACATCCTTGTTGAAGGTGTGCAGCAGCCCCAGGCCCACGCTGCCTGTGGACTGAATGTTGATCGCTCCACCCTTCGGATCGGTTACGCCCAGCACCTGCGCCGTCCCGCTCGCCCGCAGGTCGGTATCCTGCCCGGTAATGTGGACCGGCTCCAGCGTCGCCAGGCCGTTCTTCAGACTCATCCGCAAAGGTCCGTCCGCCTTCAACTCGAATCCCTGCGTCGTCACATCGACAGGACTCAGCTCCGCGGTCCCGCTCAGAGCCGCGGGCGTCTTCAACGGCCCGCTCACCGTCACCACTCCATTGATGGCCGACTTGATCTTCGGCGAGGTCGGAGCGAAAATCGCCATCGGCTTTTCTATATCCAGCCCCGTCAGCGTCAGCCTCGCCTGCGTCTCATAGTTGCCTACCAGCGATGTCTGACCGGTTGCCTGCAGCGTCGCTCCTGTCAGGGTCGAGTTCAGGCTGTACAGCAGCAGCTTGCCTTCGCTATGCAGATCCGCCGCGACCTGCCCCAGCGGTTGACCATCCATCACCAGGTTCGCCAGCCGCACGTTCGCCTTCAACCCGGGCTCGGTCAATGATCCATTCGCATCGGCTACCAGGCTCAGCGTCCCGTCGACCGGCAGCTTCGCCGCCTGCACCGTATCGAACTTCGAGAGCACCAGGTTATTGCCTTCCACGTGGCCACTAATGCGATTCGTCGCCATGTCAAACCCGCCGTGACCCGAAATCTGCATCCCATGCAGCTTCACCGCGAACTGACTCGCCTCGATATCCTTACCCGTCACGGTCGCATCCGCACGAATTGACTCGAATCGCTCGCCGTACGCGACCCCGTTTGCCAGCGAAATCTGCGCTCCGCCGTTCAGATTCTTCAGCGTTCCCGCCGCATTTCCGTTCAACGACAGCGTTCCCGTTACTGGGTATTTGCCCGCTTGCCCCGCAATCTCAAGCACGTCCGCCAGCTGCGCGTCGTTGAGCTGCACCTTCGCGTTGACCGTGCTTCCGTCATCCCACACATACGTCGTCACCCCACGCCGCGAGACCTGCTTGCGAGGCTGCGCCGCTCCGGCAACATTCAACACCGCCGTCCCCCGTTTAATGGTTGAGTTGGCCACCGCCAGACCGGTTCTGGGCGCATACTCCGCATCGGCAATCACCGAGTCGATATGCACATCCGCCTGCGTCCCCAGCTTCACCGCCAGATCCGTCGCCTGCAGATGTCCCTTCACATCCAGGTTGCTGGCCGCTCCCTTCGCCGTCCCGTTGAACCCCAGAGCTCCATGCAGCACCACCGGAATCGCCGCCGAGCCTTTCTTTCCATTTGCCTGGAATCCCAGCGTCTGCAGCAGCCGGTCGTACTCCCCCAGGTCCCGCACCGACACATCCATTCGAAGTGACGTCAGCGGGTCGCCCTTGTTCACGCCCAGCACGCCACTCGCCTCCAGCGTGGACTGCGGAGTCTGCGCCGCGAAGCGCTCGATATCCACCACCTGCCTCTGTCCATGGTAGTGCGCCAGCATCTGCCCGGTCACCGGTATGCTCGCGGCCGCTCCCCTCGGCCTCGCTCCAACCGGCGAGAATTTCAGATTTACATCGACGTTCACCGTTTCGGCGATCTCCGTCGCGGGTCCACCCCACTCCGCCCGCACCGGCCCGCTCATCACCGTGTCGAACCCAAGATCGCCAAAGTGCTCCGGTGCCGCGATCGCCATAATCGTACGCAACGCGATCCTGTCGATCGTTACGTTCAAAATCGCGTGCGCGCGCTGCACCGGATTGATCGTGAGCGACTGAACCGGCTCCGCCGCGCCCACTCCCTTGGCGGTCGTATTCGCGGTCTTTGCCGCCGCAACCGTTGTCGGCGAAGTCGCCGCCGTCTGTGCCGGAACCTCTCCCAGCCAGTTCGAGATCCTCAGATCGCCCGCCGCGCTTCCACCACCCGGCAGATATCCCGTCAATGCGGTAAACAGCAGCTCCGTCGGCGTTACATGCAGCTGCGCGCCGCCATTGATATCGTGCAGCCGGACATACTGATCCCGGTACCCGGCATTATGCAGCTTCACCGATCCCACCACCAGATACCCTGCGGTGCAGTCCGGATCGGGCGGCAGCACCTTTGTGCTCGGCTTCGCCGCGTCCTGCGGATGTCGTCTCTGCCAAAAACGCGGCTGCTTCTGCGCCTCCGCAGGTGCGGTATAGCAGTTGTGCCCCTTCACATCCAGTTCGAGCGACCCAGCTTTCAATCCATCCACGCCGCCCAGCACCGCGATCTGCTTCAGTTCGAGCGACCCCTCAATGCTTCCCTGCCACTCCGGCTTCGCGAAGTGGCTCACAGACGCCGTCGCCCGCAGCTCCGATGCCGCGCCGGTATGCAGATCGAGCTTCGTCAGCTCCGCCATGTCCCTGCCGATCTGCGCTTCCATGTGCAGCTTCGATTGCGCCTCCGGCTCCTTCGCGATCCTCGTTCGCAGATCGTTCAGATCCAGCGTCGCGCCATACCGGTCCGTGGACGCGAGATAGCGCACCTGCGCGTTCAGATCGTTCGCCGCTACATCGAACGGGATTGCCCGGTCATTCACCACCAATAACCCGTTCGCCAGTTCGATCTGCTTTGCCTGCAGGTCCAGCAGCGTGTCCTGCAGCGGCTCGGTGCTTGTGCTCGGATGCTTCGGCACCGGCTGGTTGGTCTTGCCATCCTTCGTGATAATCAGGTGAACCCGCGGCTGCTCCACCCGCAGGTAGTTCAACCCCACATGCGACTGCGCTCCCTTTCCCACCGTGTGCGAAAGAATTGTATTGATCTTCAGCCGGATGAAAATCTTGTCCGCGGCCAGATAAGGCGCCTCGCCGGGTCCTTCAAGCCCGTGGATCACCAGCCCGTCGACCTCAATGGCCAGATGCCGGAGGTCCAGGCTGATCCTTCCCAAATCCACCTTCCCACCCGTCGAGTCCTCAAGCACCCGCACAACCTCTTTTCCAACCCGCCGGCCAAAATCGGGCGTCGTCGAGTACCACGCCAGCCCGCCCAGCAGAAGCACGATCAACAGCAGCAACGATCCCAGCACCCACGCAGCCACCCGCAGCACCCGGCCCGCGACCGACCGCCTCGGTGGCGTCTCGTTCGTCCCCGTCTCATTGATCCCCGTCCTATTCACGTCGGTTCGCTCACTCATTGCGTAGCGGCCTCATCCGTTCCCATGATCCGCACCGTGCCCTGCGCTCGCAGAGACTTCAGCCAATCGCTCAGTACACTGCTCACCTGCTGTTGCAGCAAGACCTCCTGGATTCGGTCCGAGATCTCATCCAGCTTCGGCGCCTTCACCTTGCGCGTTGCATACAGCGGCACCAGCGTCTTGTCGTAATAGCTCTTGATCTCCTCCGGCGATATCCGGACTCCCATGCGGAACCTCTGCTCGATGTACCGCAGCACCTCCATCCTTTGCTTCCAGCGCTCCCGCACCTCGTCCACCGTAAAGCCGTGCTCACTGACAAACCTCTGCCACTCCGCATCGGTCTCGCAATGCTCCACCTTGCACGCGGGCAGCTCCTTCCGGACCTGGAGCAACTGCTCCTCGACTTCCTTGTCCGACACTGGAGCCTGCGGCTGCAGCTTCAACTGCTGCAGAATCAGGTCCCGATTGATCAGCCGCTCCACCGCCCTCGCGCGCGAAAAAGTGTTGGCCGGCTCCGATAACGGCTGAAAGGCCGCAAATCGCTGCTCTTCATCCACATCGCTCTCCAGCACCAGGTCGCCGTTCACCACCGCCACCGCCCGGTCGAGCACAGTCCCCTCGCTCCCCGACTGGGGCACGTTCTGCGTGGCCCCGCTCACGGCAGATCCCGAGCTCTGGCCCTCCGCCCTTCGCCCGTCCACCAGCAGCAGCGACAGCGTCAGCGCCAGCACCACCTTCACCTTGTTGGTCCCGTCGATCATCTAGAAGCTCTGTCCAATACTGAAAAAGAAGTTGAAGTGACTCGCCTGCCCCACGTAAGGTGGGTTGTTATTGAAATCGTAAATAACTGGGTAGATCGGTGGGTTCAGGTTGTAACTGAAGTCCGCACGAATCGGCCCGACCGGCGTGTTGTACCGCGCCCCCAGACCCACCGCATGCGAAAAATAATTGAAGTCGCATGTGCCGACCTTCTTTGAAACATCCCTGCAGGTGTCGGAGTTCGGTTGGTGAAAGCGCGCAAGGCTCGGAAACATATCCGAGGGATGCTGAAAGACATTTCCCATATCGTGAAAAATGACGAAGTTCACGCTGCTCCCCACAATCGGCAGCACCGGTGGCGGAAGCCGCAGCTCCAGGCTGTTGACGAACACCGCCTGCCCGCCGACGGGGTAGCCCGTCTGCAGATCGCGCGGCCCCGCCCCATTGATCGAAAACCCCCGATGAGAGGTCGCTCCGCCCGCGTACAGGCGCTCCGGCAAGGGCACGGGCGAGCAGCTCGCATTGGTGTTCAACAGGACGCCCAGGCACGACGCCGGAGGCGGAGTCGTCGCGTTCCCCGCATTCGGATTTATCCCGAAGTCCTTCTCAAACCCGATTCGCGTATTCCGCGCAAACGTATATCGCCGGTTGGTCTTCCCAAACGAGTAGTACGACGAGTACGTTGCATCCACCTTGTTGAAATCCGTCTGCGACCCGAACTTCGAAGACGCCAGAAACTCCTGCACCGACGCATACCAGCCCTTGGTCGCGTCCAGCGGACTCGGCGTCCTCCGGTCATGGAACCACGTCACGCCCGGTCCTCCGACCCGCACCGGCTGGCTCAGCAGCGGAATAAGGTTCGCCGACACCTGCAGGCTGTTCGGGTCAACGGCCACACGCCGGTATTGAAAGTCGTAGATAAACGTGTCCGTCCGCTTCACCTTCTGAGTCACGCGAAAGTCGCCCTGCAGGGTTGAAGCCGCAAAGGTGCTGATGTTCTGCACATTCGTGTATCCCCCGGAAAGCTGTGCGCTCAGGTTAGGGTTGCCCAGCAGGTTCGGATTCTGAAAACTCAGGGTCGCCACCTTCTCCAGCAACCCGTAAGTCCCATGCAGCGTCAGGGACTGCTGCGTTCCCCGAAAATTGATCCGCGAAACATCCACCGACACCCGCGGACTCACGCCCGTCTTCCCGTTCTGCCCGTAGTTCCCTGTCAGCGGCAGCCCCAGCTGGATCTTCGACGCATCCGAGATCTGCCCTCGATTAGGCGTGCCCGTCTGCGCCTCGAAACCGAATCCGTACGTCACATCCCATCGCTTGGCCTCAGTCAACTGCACCAGGACACTCTTCTGCGGCGCATCCCCAGTCGGATTCTGCACCGCCGCGACCACTTCATTGAACAACGCCAGATTGTACAGGTTCCTCTGGGTCTGAAGCAGCGCCGATTGGTCCAGCGGGTCTCCCGGATGCACCAGGATCTGTCCATCCACCACCTTGGCCTTGGTATGGTTCAGCCCCGAGCGCAGCACCTTGTTAACAAACACCTGCTGCCCTTCAACCACATTCAACGTCACATCCGTCTTGGTCGGATCCGCGCTCTCCACCTTCTGCTTGATCTCCACCCTGGCCTGGTCGAAACCTCGGCTCACGAAATACCCCAGCACCGCATCGCGGTCGCCCGATAGCGCAATCAGTGAGAACGGCTGGCCCGACTGCGAATTCAACAGCTTTCGAACCTCGTCCTCCCGCGCCTTGTCCACGCCCGCAAGGTCGACCACGCCAAACTTCTGCTGCTGGCCTTCATCGATCACATACGTCACGTGGATAAGCGCCAGCTTCAGCGTCTTTCCGCTTGCACTCTCATCCGTGTCCGTCACCGTCGGCGTCACCTTGACGTTGCTGAAGCCGTTTGCTCGGTAGATCGACCCAATCGAACTCACATCGCCTGCCACCAGGCCTTGGCTGTACCGTCCGCTGCGCTGGTAGGCATCGGCCTTCTGCACCCGGATGCGTTCACGCAGCGTGTCGTCGTTGAAGTACTTGTTGCCCTTAAAGTCCACGGCGGCGACCTTGTGCTTCACATTCTTTTCGACCGTATACACCACCCGCTCGGAGGGCGTGTCTTCGCCGATCACACGCACATCCACCGTCGCGTCGAAGTACCCCTGCTGCTGCAGGAAATCTTTGATGTTGTGCGTTCCCTCATTCAGCAGGTCGTTGTCGACCGTGCCCTCTTCAAAGACCGGCACCAGCAGATGCAGCCTGCTCTTCGATACCTTTGCGCCCTCGATCAGCACCTTCACCACCGGACCTTCGTTCGCGTTGAAGGTGTAGTTCAACTCCTTCTGCGGCGGCACGTATATCTGCTTGTCCAGGACGATCGTTCCCTCCAGCCGGTCCCTCTTCTGGTAAACCGCCCGCAGGTTCGTCAGCGCGTTGCTGGTCGTATCCCGCGTCACCTTGCTGCGCCGCTTCAGCTTGCCCTTCTTGCGGAAATCCTTCTCCGTCAGCCCCGGATCCTGCCCGTTCACCCTCACGTCGCCCACCCGCGCCTGTTTTCCGGTGTCGATCGTGTACGTCACGTCGACGGACTGGAACTCGTCGTGCTTCGTCGTTACGGCTGAAATCTTCGGCTCCAAAAAACCGTTTTGCGCCAGAGTCTGTCTCACCGCCGCCTCACCCGCCGGAACAGCCGGCTCGGTAAACGCCGTCCCCGGTTCCAGCTTGGTCGAAAACTCCAGTAGCGAGCTCAAGCGCTCGCTCTTCACGCCCTCGATCGTCACCCGTCCAACGTAGAAACGCTGCGATCCGGCGTAAATCAGCGTCACGCTATCTCCATGCCGGACGCCGCGAATCGCGATGTCGCGGTATCGCCCGCTCGCAAACAGCCGCCGCGTGCTCTCCCGAACCTTAGCGGGATCAAGCGGCTGTCCCGCCTTCTGCGTCAGGTCGTTCGGCAGTGTCTCCCCCGCGTCAAACGTCACGCCTTCGAACACAATCTTGTCGACGGTCAGGCCCTTCCATTGCCAGATCGACGTGCTCAGTCCCGTCGGGCTCAAACCCGTCAGGTCGTCGATCGGGCTCCGAACCCGGTTTCGATCGCTCGGCAGCTGGTTCTGCGATGCCTGCGGAACCGCCGCCGGACTCTGGATCCCAACCGCACCCTGCCCGGCTGTTGCTCCACTCGCCCCCTGAGACGGCGCGGGAATGCCCTGCGCTGTCCCCAACGCGCAAGCAAGCAACATGCATCCCACAACCCCGGCAAATCTCACGAAACCACAGGGACTCACCGCTGATCCTCTATCCCGACCCAATCCGCACTCCCGCGCTCAATTTCGAAACAGACTTCCCGGCCAGCCGCACGTCAAACTGCCTCACACTCAGCCTTTCGACCGATCGCGCCGGCCAAAGGTAGCAGATGCTTTCAGATGCCTAAACCCTTGCTCGAGTCGGCTGTATTCCCCCTGTCGTACCTTTCCTATACTAAAGAAACTCCATGCGCCCGCCTATCCCAACCCTCGTCTCCTCCCCGCTCGAAGCACCACCCCTGCAAAGCGATATCGCCGGCGCCGGGGAAGGCCGTATCGTCAGCAGCGGGGAAGTCACCATTGCCGGCCATGGGCAACGCAATATCGCCGGCAGCGGGGATGGCCTTATTGCTGGCAACGAGCGCTACTCCCGCCAGATCCTCTTCCCCGGCATCGGCTCCGGGGGACAGGCTCTGCTCGCCCAGGCCCACGTCGCCGTCGTCGGCGTTGGCGCAACCGGTGCCGCATCCTCTACTCTGCTCGCTCGCGCGGGGGTGGGCACCCTGACCCTGATCGACCGCGACTTCGTCGAACCCTCCAATCTCCAACGGCAGATCCTCTTCGATGAGGCCGATGCCCTCTCCTCCCTGCCCAAGGCCGAGGCCGCCCGCCGTAAAATCCAGCTCTTCAACTCCACCACGGGCGTTCACCCCCACGTCGTCGACCTCGTCCCCGGCAACATCCACCATCTCCTCTCCCCGGCAGATCTCATCCTCGACGCCACCGACAACTTCGAGACCCGCTATCTTCTCAATGACTTCGCCGTCCAGCAGGGGAAGCCCTGGATCTACGCCGCCGCCGTCGGCGCCTACGCCACCACCATGAACGTCCTCCCGCGCAGGCCAGGCGAGGATCTCGACGACAGCTCCTGGCAGCCCACCGCCTGCCTCGCCTGTCTCTTTCCCAAGCCGCCCGTCGGCCCCGTCGATACCTGCGACACCGCCGGTATTCTGTCGACCGCCGTCAACCTCGCCGCCTCCATCCAGGTCACCGAAGCTCTCAAACTCCTCACCGGCCAGGCCCACCTCCTTCGCCGCACGCTGCTCGCCTTCGATCTGTGGAACCTGACCTCCTCCTCCGGTCTTGACCGCAGCGAGATCTCGACCTCCACCCCCGACCCCGCCTGCACCGTCTGCGGCAGTCGCATCTTCTCGCACCTCTCCGGCGAGGGCCGCCCGCACATCACTCTCTGCGGCAGAAACTCCGTCCAGATCCACGAGCGCCACCGCCCTTTGGATCTCGCCGCCATGCAAACCCGCCTCTCCCGCCATCCCGACATCGACGACCTCCGCTCCAATAACCTCCTGCTCCGGTTTCGCCGCGGCTCCCTCACCCTCACCCTCTTCGCCGATGGCCGCGCCGTCATCGGAGGCACAACCGACATCACGCTCGCCCGTACCCTCTACGCCCGCTTTATCGGCTCGTGACGGCAGTTGCGCTTCGCCCCACCCCCGTCCAGGCCTCCGCACAACCTTTCCGCCGTGGCGCTCTTCTCACTCAAGAGAAGCAGGTTAGTTCCGTTTGCGATAGGCTGAAGGCAGGCGACAACGAACCGGTAAATGGATGGAACGCACGATTCCGGAGATCGCTAAATGCAAACACAAGGCCTATCTATGAATGCGATCAAACCTACTCCTGCTCTGTTCAAGCGGAATCCTCCCATCGTCGGTGAAGCGGAAGCAATCGAGAGCGCAAAAAATGGCGACGCCGAGGCGTTCTCCAAGCTCTACGCCCTCCATAAACGCCGCGTATATACCCTTTGTCTCCGTATGCTCGGCAACGTCTCTGAAGCCGAAGACATGACCCAGGAGGCCTTTCTCCATCTCTTCCGCAAGATCGGCAGCTTTCGCGGTGAGTCCGCCTTTTCCACCTGGCTTCACCGCCTCACTGTCAATCTCGTCCTCATGCACCTGCGCAAAAAGGGGCTGCAGCTCGTCTCCCTCGAAGAGACCATCAACCCGTCGGAAGAGGATGCGCCAAAGCGCGACTTCGGATCGCGTGATCCGCAGCTCGCCGGATCCGTCGACCGGGTCGCTCTCGAGCGTGCCGTCGGCTCCCTTCCTCCTGGGTACCGCATGGTCTTCGTCCTCCACGATGTCGAAGGCTTCGAGCACAACGAGATCGCCACCATGCTTGAGTGCTCCACTGGCAACTCCAAGTCGCAGCTCCACAAGGCGCGCCTCAAGCTTCGGGAACTCCTTCGCCAATCCGGACAGACCGTCCAGCCCGTCCCTGTTAAGGAGGTTCTGCAGTGAATAATGGCTCCTCTCAATTCGAAGACATGACCGCCGCACAGTTCGAAGAGCGCCTCCCGGAACTCTTTGCCAACGGCAACGGGCGCGTTTCGGACGATCCCAACCTCCGTCAATTTCTGCAGCAGAATCCCACCTGCGCCGCCCTCGTACACGATCTCGAGTACATCGCCGAAGCCGCCAAACAACTCTTTGAACCCGCGGATGAAGACCCGAGTGAAAATGTTTGGAGCAACATCCAGAACAAGCTCAAGATCGCCGCGGCCAGCGACGAGCCGGAATAGCACTCACCCCCCGCCAGCCACCCCCGAAGCCCGCCTCCCGGCGGGCTTCTTCACGAATGCAACTCAAGGTTCAATCAGCAAGCCATATGCCTTTACGGAGGACCCAGCCAAACCCCTTGCAACGAATCTCACGCCGATGTACTCTCACCAGCAGGATGAACCTGTCTCCCCAGACCGCCCGCTTTACCTATTGCTACTGGTGGCCACCAGCGGCTAAGGCGGGTCTGCATATCTCTGGGTAATACCTCAAGAGAATCCAACCCCTCCTAGCCGCGACCCCCAAAGGGTCGCGGCTTTGTTTTGGACCTTAGCAAACCCGAACAGCGCGACACCAACAACCGGAGAAACCATGAACATCCTCTCGATCGAAGCCAGCACCGATGGGAAATTCAAAACCACTGCGGCACTCCCCCCGGACATCCTTCGCATCGTCCTCACCGGCTTCATGGGCGCCGGCAAATCCACCGTCGGCCGCCTCCTTGCAGACCAGCTCGGTTGGACCTTTCTCGACCTCGACGCCCATCTCGAAGCCCGCGCCGGCGCCACTGTCCCTGAACTCTTCGAGCGCCACGGCGAGCCCCACTTCCGCCGTCTCGAATCCTCCGCCCTCGCCAGCGCCCTCCGTCAGCCGCAGCTCGTCCTCGCCCTCGGTGGCGGAGCTCCCGAGACTCTCACCAACCGCCTCCTCCTGGAGCAGACCCCCGGCACCCTCACCATCTTTCTCGACGCCCCCTTCGCCACCCTCTTCGACCGCTGCATGCTCCAGGCCCTCAACCCCGGCCAGCCGGCCACGGCCCGGGATGCCGATCGCCCCAACCTCCGCGACCCCGGCGCCGCAGAGGCACGCTTCAACCTCCGCCACCCGCTCTATCGCCGGCTCGCCCGCATCACCGTCGACACCGCCGCCATCACTCCCGGGCAGACCGTTCCCGCCGTACTCCAGGCCATCGAAAAATTCGCCTGATCCGGTAAACTTACCCGCAAACGCCCACAACCGGCATCATACGGGGGACACCAGCAGCTTTCGAGCATCCAGAAGCACTCCCAAACAGATCCAGGAGCATCCCCCTGTCCACCACCGGCCCACTCCTCATCGAAGACACCCAGCGCAGCCGCAACGTCACCCGCGGCCACATCACCTTCTTCTTCGGCCTCGTGATCGGCCTCTTCCTCGCCTGGCACCTGCTCAAAGAGATCGAGATCCTCTACGTCAGCGCCCTCTTCGCCGTGGTCCTCTTTCCCATCGTCAGCTGGATCATGAAGCTCAAAGTCCGCAGCCGCGCCATGTCGCGCGCGCTGGCCATCGTCATCCTCCTCGCCGCCGTCATCACCTCGCTCGTCCTCTTCTTCGCCATCGCCTTCCCTCCCGTCGTCCGCGACCTCCGCTCGTTCATCACCGAGATCCCCGCACGTATCCCCCTTCTTGTCGCCCGTTTCAAACGTTTTCCCATGGCCGATAAGATCGGCGTCGATGAGGTCGCCCTGCGAGCCCAGACCGCCTTCGCCGCCAGCGCCACCTACCTCTTCACCTCTCTTCCCAACTGGCTCGCCCACCTCTTCGATATCCTCACCACCCTCTTCCTCTCCATCTACTTCATGCTCGAGGGCGAACACGTCTACCGCTTTTTCCTCTGCCTCTTCCCCCTCGAAGCGCGCACCCGGATCGACAAGACGCTAAAGGTCGCCGAGCACAAAATGAGCAAATGGCTCTTGGGCCAGGGCCTGCTCATGCTCATCCTTGGCATCTGCAGCACCATCGTCTTCGTCGCGCTTCGCGTCCGCTACGCCATCCTCCTCGGCGTTCTTATGGGTCTGCTCAACATCATTCCCATCGCCGGCGGAGTTATCACCATTGTCGCGGCCGCCATCGTTGCCGCACTCGACTCCTGGACCAAGATGGCCGGCGTCCTCATCTTCTACGCCATCTACATCAATATCGAGAACGCCATCCTCACACCCCGCATCATGCGTTCCAGCGTCGATCTCATGGGCATCACCGTACTCGTCGCCCTGCTCGTCGGAACCGCCCTCGCCGGCATCGTCGGTGCCCTCGTCGCCGTCCCCACCGCCGCTCTCCTCTCCGTCATCCTCGAGGAGTACGCCATCCAGAAAGACTGCCGCCTGACATAACCCCGGCCTTCCCGGCGCTCAACGTCCTGCCTGTTCCCAGCCTGCTCCGCCATCTGGCCCCGCTCCGCAAGAGCCGAAACCCTTCGCTCAGAACCGCGCCGAGCTGGCCGACTCGCGCGAGATCTCCAGGCCAGCCTTCAGCGGCGTCGCATCCACCGAATCGCCAACCAGGATCGTGAACCTCCCCGCATCCATCGTCCATCGCTTCGACGCGACGTCATAGAACGCGAACGCTCGCGAGTCAAGCGCGACCGAAACATGCTTTGTCTGTCCCGGGTCAAGCTCCACACGCTCGAACCCCTTCAGCTCCCGCGCCGGCCGGGCAGTCTTGCTGCGGTCTTCGGAAACGTAAACCTGCGCCACCTCCGCGCCCTTGCGGCTGCCGGAGTTCGTCACGTCGAAGCTGACCGTCACCTGCGGGTCCGCGCCGCCCGCCATCGGACCGACCACCAGGTTCTTAAACCCGAAGGTCGTATACGAGAGCCCGAAGCCAAACGGAAACAAAGGCTTCACCTGGTTGTGCTCATATCCGCGATACCCCACGAAGATGCCCTCTTTGTACACCACGCGCCTGGAATCGCCGTCGGGATAGTAGTTCGCAAACGTAGGATTGTCTTCGGCGCGCCGTTCAAACGTCGCCGGCAGGTGACCCGATGGATTCACCTCGCCGAACAGGATCTCCGCCAGCGCCTGTCCGCCCTCCTGGCCGGCGTACCAGCTTTCAAGCAGGGCAGGCACCCGGTCAAGCCACGCCGTCGAGTCCACGTTCCCGCCCGAATTAACGCTGACCACCACCCGCTTGTTCGCGGCAGCCATCGCCCGTATCAGCTCGTCCTGGCCGAACGGAAGCGAGAAGGTACGGTCGCCGCCCTCCGACTCGCTCGCTTGGTCGAAGCCCGCGCACACCAGCACCGCATCCGCCTTGGCCGCAAGCTCCGCGGCTCGGGCGTTCACTATCTTGTTCTCGGCCGTGATCGCCAATCGCAGCCGGCCATCCAGCGAGCCCTGTTGGCTGTCTTCGGCAACGATCTTGTGCGGTCCGGCCGAGAGCTCCACCGTCAAAGTCGGCTGGTCGGCGCGCACCAGCTTCCAGTCATCGATCAGGAGCTTGTCGTCCAGGAAAACGCGGTTCGCCGAGCCCTCTCCCGAGCCCTCCAGCGCAAACACGTAGCGGCCCGCCTCCGGTGCCATGTAGAACCCGCTAAACCGCCGCGATCCATGCTTCTTGCGCCCGGCGAAGAGGGCGGCGAGCGCCTCCGGATCGCCGGACAGCGACTCCCAGCTGGTCCCTTTCGTATTGATGTGCCCCATCACCGAGGTGGTGGAAGGCGGCCCCGCGAGGGCGCCGTTTTGAAACGTCTCGAGCGTGAGACCGGCCTTGCCTCCGCTTGCCGCAGTGCGAAACTCGGTGCGCTCCGCAAGCTCCGCCAACGTCGGAACTCCCCGGTCGTAAAACACCGTCGCTGCAGATCCCAGGTAATTCGTCAGGCCTTCGACCGCGCTCACCAGATGGAATGGCACAACCCCCGCGCTGCCCCCACCGACCGGCACCCCGGGATAGGCGTCCGGGCCAACAATCAGAATGCTCTTGATGCGCGACCTGTCCAGCGGCAGCAGGTCGCCGGAGTTCTTCAGCAGCACCGCAGACTCGCGCGCCGAGTCGAGCGCGGTGGATCGGTTCCGCGCGTCCACAAAGGAGATCGACGTGTCCGTCTGGGTGCGATCCAGCCAGCCAAAACTCGCGGCCGTCAACAGGATATGCCGGACCTTGTCGTCGATCGTCGCCTCGGAGACCTGGCCCGACTTCACCGCCGCCTGGAGGTTCGCCCGGTTCATGAACTTGCCCGTTGGCATCTCCAGATCGAGCCCGCCATTGGCCGCGCCCACCGCATCGTACGTCGCGTCCCAGTCGGACATCATCAGTCCCGGGAATCCCCAGTCCTTTCGAATAATCTCGATGTTCAAAGGCCCGTTCTGCGTCGCGTGCGCCCCATTGATCAGGTTGTACGAGTCCATCACCGCCCCGACGTGCGCCTTCTTCACCGCCGCTTCAAAGGTCGGCAGGTAAATCTCGCGCAGCGTGCGCTCGTCGATGATCGAATCGGAATCGTGGCGAAGGAACTCGGAGTTGTTGCCGGCGTAATGCTTGATCGTCGCGCTGACGCCTTGCTCCTGCATCCCCGTGATGTAGCTCGTGGCTATGCCCGCAGCCAGAAACGGGTCCTCGCCAAAATACTCGAAGTTCCGCCCGTTGCGAGGGGACCTGTAAATATTTACACCCGGCCCCAGCATGAAATGAACTCCGCGGGCGCGTGCGTCCCGGCCAATCCCAGCCCCCACGCGGGAGGCCAGATCACGATCCCAAGACGCCGCGAGCCCGATCCCGGCCGCGTAGGTCGTCGACGGAAAGCCGGCGTTCGATCGGGTGCCGTACGGTCCATCCGACATCTCCAACGACGGTAGCTTCAGCGACGGAACGGCGCGAACCGAAAATCCGGTGCCGCCAATGTAGTCCAGCTTCTGTTCGGGCGTCATCGCCTGGACGAGTCTGTCGACCCGCTGCTGATCCGCCGGAGTGGGCGGATGCGGAGCTTGCGCGAGAACGGGAAGAGCAAGGGCTACGCAGAGGGCAACAGCAAGGCCGCTGAAACGGCCACGGAGAGCTGAGCAGTCGGCCATGAGGTCTAGTCCTTGGAAACGCAAAAGGTAACTGCTGCCGGGCGTCAATCTAGGTCCACTCCCGAATTGAGGCGCTCATCGACCGGTACGGGTGACCAGTCATCGGTTCGTGAATCCGTGAATCCGTGAATCGTCGATCGATGGTAGATGGTAGATGGTCGATGGTCGATGGTCGATGGTCCGCCTCACTTTTGGGAAGCTGCCCCACGTGCCCCATCCATAAACACGGGTGAATGATATGGCCGCTCGCAAACCCGGTGGCCCATCCTTCGCGTCTTCCGCGAAGGGTTAGGTTATCGGGCGAGAGCCCGACCGTTCTCCCCAAACCGCCATCCGCGCCCACACCCGGACGGCAAAGCTAAACCTCGCAACCGTGGCGCATCTGCTCTCCCCACCCCGCTATACTTGAACTAGGCCCTATCAAACCTGGCCGGGATCGCTAAACAAGCCGTCGTATCTCTTTTCCTAAGAAGACTTTGCGAGTAACCCTCTTTTATTGAAGAACTTAGCGGCATCAACTTCCGTATCTGCAGCAACCAGAGACTTTACGAAATAATAACCGGGGGGGCCCCTCTACTTCACGCGCCGAGCCAGCACCGCACCGGACGACGTCCGCTTGTCCGATCTCCACTCGCATCAGAGACTGAGATGAACCTGAACGCTACGGTTGGGAATACGGTCGCAGCCGGACAGATCGATCGACCCATATCCGGTGTCGGCCCCGACCTCCTCGCCCGCCTCTCTATCTCCGCGCCCTCCCTACCCCGCCTCCTCGTCATCTTCGCCCACCCCGACGACGAGGTGCTTGCGACCGGCGCTCGACTCGAGCGACTCAGCCAGTCGAGGCTGCTCTGCGTCACGGACGGCGCTCCCGCAGATGGCCAGGATGCCCGGGCCCACGGCTTCGCCACACTGGACGCCTACCGTGAAGCCAGGCGCATCGAGCTCCAAACCGCCCTGCGCCTGGGCGGCCTGCCCGAAGGCTGCGCCCATCCGCTGCTGCTTCCGCAACCGGATGGCAGCCAGCGAAGCCTGCCGGATCAGACCGCTGCCCTCCACTTGGCGGAGCTGACCCGAGCCGTCTCCGGTGAGATCGAGCTCTACCGGCCCGAGGCGATCTTGACCCATCCCTATGAGGGCGGACATCCCGACCACGATAGCTGCGCCTTTGCCGTTCACACCGCCGTCAGCCTGCTCCACCCCACCCCCGCCCCGGTCATCCTCGAAGCGCCCTTCTACCACGCAGGCCCCAATGGCATCGAGACCGGAGAGTTTCTGAACGAAATCAGACCAGCCTCTGCGACTCGAGCCCCTTCAACCATCTTCGATCTCTCTCCCGAGCAACAGGCCCGGAAGCGCCGTCTACTCGAATGTTTCGTGACCCAGAGCGAAACCCTCAATCAGTTCCGAACCGAGCGCGAACAGTTCCGCATCGCACCCGCGTACGACTTCGCGCAGGCTCCGCACGCGGGTCCGCTGTTCTACGAGAGCTTTCCATGGAGATTCACTGGCAAGCGCTTCCGCGAGCTCGTGGCTGCCGCCATCGAGGAACTCGACGCCCCGAAAGTCTCACACCGAAGCGCCCTCGACGACGCGGATGATGTTTAGCATCCTGAGCATCGCCTATCCCTTCGCGGTCGTCGGGCCATCGTCCGTCGGCGGAGCAGAGCAGATCCTCACCGTCCTCGAAGGGGAGATGGTCTCGCGCGGACACAGATCCATCGTCGTCGCCCGCGACGGTTCCCTGCCCTCTGGCCGCCTGCTTCCAACCATGGTTCCACCCGGTGTGATCACCGCCGAGGTGCGCGATGCGGTCACACGCCGCCATCAGGCCAACATTGACCTCGCGCTCGCATCCGAGGCCGTCGACCTCGTCCATATGCACGGGATCGACTTCCACCTTTACCGGATTCCCGCGGACATCCCCGTCCTAGTCACCCTGCATCTTCCGCCGTCTTGGTACCCGGAAGATATCTGGCGTCTCCCCCCGAACTTCCGCCTCCAGTGCGTCTCCGAGACACAGCGGCTCGCCTGCCCGGTCGAGGTCCGCGACCGCCTCCCTGTAGTCGGGAACGGCGTCCTCCTGCCCTCCGCCGACAAGCTGCCGAGCAGGCGCAACTACGCCCTCTTGCTCTCCCGCATCTGCCCGGAGAAGAACCTGCACTCCGGCATCGAAGCGGCGCGGCTGGCCGGCGTCCCTGTCATCCTGGCCGGTGAGGCCTTCCCTTATGAGGAGCACCTTCGTTACCTGCGTGAGGAGATCCAACCACGCGTCGGAGACCGGGTTCGGCTGCTTGGCCCCGTCGAAGGCGCGGGCAAGACACGGCTCCTCGCAAGAGCTCGTTGCCTTCTGCTTCCGACCCTCGCGCCCGAGACTAGCTCGCTCGTCGCCATGGAAGCCATGGCCGTGGGCACACCCGTGGTCGCCTACGCTTCCGGAGCGATACCCGACATCGTGCAGCATGGCCGGACAGGCTTCCTCGTCAAGAATATTGCGGAGATGGCCACCGCCATCCAGCGAGTCAAAGAGATCGATCCGGCTGACTGCCGTGCTTTGGCCGCCTCCCTCTTCCCTCTCTCACGCATGGTTGAGAGCTACGCAGCGTTGTACCGGGAGATGACAGCCTCTCATCGTGAGCCGGCAACCCCCCGCGACGCTACCCCCTCCGCCTCCTTCTCTTCGACGGATAGCGATTCAACTCAAACCCACTCCGACGACAGCTCGGGCAAAGTAGATGAGAGTGACGTCGTAAGGATCTCTGTCGTGACGACCACCCGGGAGCTCGAGGCACTTAGGCCCGAGTGGAAGACGCTGTGGGAGGCTGATTCGGGCGCCACCCCATTTCAGAGCCCTGAATGGCTTCTTCCCTGGTGGAAGCACATGGGTGAAGGAGAGCTCTTTACACTCGCAGCAAGAGATCGCCACGACTCCCTTATCGGCCTCGTCCCCCTCTACATCTACACCCAACCAGCCGGTGGAGAGCGTCATCTGTTGCTGCTGGGAGCTGGCACCAGCGATTATCTGGACGGCCTGTTCTCCGGTCACGGCACCGTCCGCGCCGAGAGAATCGCCGAGCTGGCTCTCCACTATCTTTCTCATTGCCAAGGTCGCTGGGATCGAGTCATCTTTCACCAATTGCGCGAGAACTCCTCGCTAGTTACCTGCAGGCGCGGCACAAGCTGGCGGATCCTCTCTGTCGAGTCGTGCTCTTCGCTTCCAGTAGCGGGATGGCAGTTGCTACCCGCAAAGATTCGCGCGAACAGCCGCCGTTGTCGCCGTCGAGCGGAGGCACGTGGCCGCCTAAGCTTCATCACCGCCGCGAACTCCCGCCAGGCGCTGGAAGGACTTGAGCACCTCATTTCATTTCATGACAGACGATGGCAGGGAACCGGGGTGCTCCGATCCACGTCCGTACAGCAACACCATCGCGAGTCGGTTCCCGAGCTGTTGAACGCGGGACTGCTCTGGATGCTCTCACTTGAAATTGACAATCACATTGTAGCGGTCCTATACACACTTCTGGACTCGCCCGAGCCGGCAAGAAACGGCCGCCGGATGTACTCCTACCTCATCGGATTCGATCCGGACTTCTCTGATCTCAGTCCCGGCACTCTGCTGCTGTCCTTTGCCTTTGATCGATGCGAAGCCAACCAGATCGAGCGCCTTGACATGCTCCGAGGAGGCGAAGAGTACAAGCAACTTTGGGGCGCAACCCCGGAGCCAACCGTCGCGTTAACCCTTGCGAGTGATCTCCAAGCACCGTGAACGGATTTCGATGACGCAAACGAATTAGACTATTTGTGTGTTGGGGCGATCTCCCTGTTCCGCGACTTTATATCCCGATAAATCTTTAGTTCGCGGTCTGCATCTTCGACACGTCCAGCTTTGCGGTACGCCGTCTGTAGCTGATAGTGGATGTAGTCGGGCTGCGGATCGTTCTGTTCGGCCAACTCCAAGTGTTTCGTCGCTTGGACTGTATCTCCCTGCTCCAGCAGCGCCTTCCCGAGTTGATATTGAGCTTGGGCATGAGTTGGATGAGACGTCGTGAGGTCTTGGAGAATGGCCATCGCTTCGCTCTTGTGCGACGTTTGCAAAAACGCGAAAGCCAGCGAATATTGGACGTCGGGGTTATCCGGAGTAAGCGTAAGCTCCTGCTTCAACTCGGGAACCGCCTCAGCCGGCCGGTCGAGGCGGATCAGCGACTCGGCTACCTGGTAGTGGGCCAGCCGGAGATTCGGGTTGGCCTGATAAGCCTTGCGAAAGCATGCGATGCTCTGGTCATAGCTTTCGGTGTCCATGTAAAGATGGCAGACAAGACTGAGCACATCTGGAGCCAGTTCCTGCTTTGTGAGGCGATCGGCAATCTGATTCGCCTGTTGCTGCTGTCCAGAATGAGCCAGTGAGTAGGCCCAAGAGTAAGCAGCACGGGCATCCTGCAGAGCTAAATTGGGTATGGACGCGAAGTTCTTGTCCGCTTCCGCAAACTTGCCCAGCGAAAAGAACGACATAGCCAACATCATACGGGAACGATCGTCCTGCGAAGAGTCCCGCACCTCGCTCGGTCCGGCCTTCAGGTAGAGCTGCAAGGCACGAACACTCTCGCTAAACGCTCCAACCCGGAATGCCGCTGTGCCAATGTTGTGCAGCATCAGAGGCGTAGGCGGTTGCCAGCGTTCTGCCTCGTGAAAATACTCCAGGGCAAGCTCGTACTTGCCTTGCCGAGCCTCGGCCGTACCAAGATCATTGAAGCTGCTGGCGAGGAGCCCCCCCAGCTGCTGCTGGGCGGCGACTTGCGGGGTCACCTCTGGCTGGGGATGGGTGGTGTTGGTAGTACCCGCCGCTGCCGCATACTCCGGAGCCGCGATCGTATCTGTAGATTTCATTCCTGGGTAAGCAACATCGGCGGAGATGTCGCTCAGAGCAGACCGCCCATCGTCCGTCGCCGCCTGCGCAATTGCATGAGCGCTTTTTCCGATCGATAGCTGCTCCGTCTGCTTGAATTTCGTCAGGAGAGCAGCTCCTTCAACGCGATCTCCCTCACTGAGGAGAATGCGCCCCAGAACAGCGTAGACGCGCCGAATCTGAAAGTTATTACGAGCTTCATCCGGCCCGGTCAGCTCAATTGCCTTACGCAGGTATTGTTTGGCGGCGGATGTGTCCTTCTCCCGCACAGCGTTGAGACCGAGGTAAAGCCAGACGTCAGGTGAGCTTGGATCTGCTTCGGCCGCAGCGTGAAGGTGCCTATTGGAGCTGGCAAGATCGCTGCCGTCAGTGGACTCAAGCGCGCCAAGGTAGAAGTTGCTGAGATACTCATGCGGTGCTAAACGCACTGCAGCCCGAAGGTGCTCAAAGCTCTGCGAATTCGGGCCCCACTCATTCATCTGGAGAGATGTGAGCCCAAGAAAAAAGTTCGCATGGCCCACGCGAGGGTCGATTGCAATCGCCTTCTTGAACTCTTCGGCCGCATCGCTCAGGTAAAGCGCTTCACGGTATGCGTCGCCTGCTGCAACGTGCCAGATGGCTGCATTTCCGGATGCAGTGATGATCTGTCGAAAGATCCGGTCAGCCTTCTCTTTCTCGTGGGATGCGAGCAAAGCAGATCCCAAAGCAAAGGCAACATTGGCGTCCGGAGTGATCTCGAGCGAGTGGTTAAATGAATCGGCAGCACCCTTATTATTGCCTGCGGATCGAAGCGCGCTGCCTTGAATTGCCCAGGCGGAGGCGCTGCGCGGGTCGGTCTGGAGCACCGTCGCTGTTTCGGTTGCGGCGTCCTGAGGCTTTCCGGTGCGGAGCAGAGCTGAGGCCAATTCGAGCCGAGCTTCGGTCGAGTTCTGGAAATCAAGAGACTTGCGGTAAAGATCCACCGCCCCTGATGCGTTGCCCTGGAGTAAACGAAGTTTCGCCATCTGCCGCAAGAGGTCTGCAATGAGCGGACGAGTCGCCTCTGCGATCGTCGAAGGATCTCCCGTGTGGAGTGCATGCTGCTGGGAGATCATCAGACTCGCAAGCTGCTGCGCGGCTGGGTCCGAAGGCGTAGCAGCAGGCTTGGCACTCGGGGCGGAGCGATGGTGTGACTGACCATGCAACATCCCGGGAAGAAGGACGAGGAGGAGAACGACGCGGGATGGAGCAGAAACGATCCGAGTCACAGCTCTATGGTGCCACACGACTGCTGCCGACGACGAGCGCACCTGCTCGAACGGCAGGACCGGGGTGGTCCTGCCGTTCGGAGTCGACATGTGCTGTACGGGTTAGAACTCGACGTGGAGGCCGTACTGGAGTTGACGTCCAGCATTGCCGACCAGCCCAGTCGACTTGCCAAAGTTCTGGCCAGGAGTGACGTTGCTGACGACATTGTTGGTTGCACTGCAGGGAGCGTAGCGCGTCGAGCCGCCGTTCAAGCTACCGGCCCCGCAGCTCACGCTGGCGGCAAAGTTGAAGTTGCCCTGATCCGCGCGAAAATTGGGATGGTTGAACAGATCGAAAGCGTCAAGACGAAACTGCACGGTAACCCCCTCACTGGCCTTCCAGTTCTTATCGACGGAAAAGTCTGTGTTGACGAGACGCGGGCCGTGGCAGTAACCACGAGGTGCAGTGTTCGGCTCGAGCGTGCCAAGATGGTAGCCGATCAACGTGACGGCGTTGGGGTTGATGACTTGATCGCCCTTGATGTTAGAGGAGCACCCTCCATTCGCGAGAGGCCGCTGATTGCTTACGAGTCCGGTCTGGAACAGAGCACTAAGTTGTCCCGCGCCTGGGGGCAACACCTGCTTTCCCGTCGCAGGATCGAGGACGGTAGCCACATTCGCTGTGTTCTCCCCGACACCGTTCTGGAAAATCGTGAACGAGTTTCCAGAGTCGGCCTGCGTAATGCCGGTCAACTCCCATCCGCCGAGCGTTTGACGAAGTAGCAGATTCCGGTTTTCCAACTTCGGAGCAAAATAAGTGGCATTTGCGACGAATATGTTAGGGCGATTCGTTGCGGAATTACCCCTATCGAGACGTGGGTTAAGGAAGTTAGTGAAGCTCTGCGATCCGGTACCACCACCAGAGTCGTCTGTGACGATATCCGCGATGGCATGGGACCAGGTGTAGGCTGCCTGGAAGCGGAATGCGTTTACCTGCGTCCGGAGCAGCGTCTGGAGGGAGTGGTAATTGGAGTCACCGTTATGCGAGAAATAGGTTAGACCGTTGTAGTGGAAAGGCCGGAAGGAGTTTACGTTACCGCCGCCACCGAAGGTCGCAGCCGTCCAGTTCGCTTGTGCAATGCTATTTATGTCATAGCTGGAGGTAAGGTGCATGCCGCGGTTGCCGACATAGCTCATCTGCAGCACGGTGTTTTTGGCTAGCGTCTGCTCGACGGTAAGATTCCACTGCCAGGATGTTGGAATGAGGTTTGCCGGGTCAATGCCACCCTGTGGCGACGCGGAAGCACCGCTTAGGCTGGCGGGTGTGGCACCCCCCAGTGCGCGCGAGTAGTTGGAGACGCTCACCGAGAATGGCGCATTGTTCTCGAGAACATAGCGGGAAACGCGCTCGCGTTGGAAGAACTCTCCGGCTCCCACGCGAACTGCCGTATTCCCAGTGCCGAAGACATCCCAAGCGACACCAACTCGAGGCGCGATGAGGTGATTGTTGTTATTCACCAGCGACCGATTAGGGCCAACCGCGCCGGAGCTAAAGGTGGTGCCGAACTTCTTGTTCGCATCGCCGCAGGGGTCCTTGCCGGGTACATGCATGATGCCGTTGCAGGCGTCTGACGCCGGCTTGTTTGGATCGTAGAGGTTTGGCTGAAAGCTGGTTGCCAGATCATTCGCCGCAACCGGGTTGCGAAGCAGAGAGTAGCGTAAGCCGTAGGTCAGGGTAACGCGCGGCATAAGCTTCCAGGTATCACCGGCGTAAAATTCGTAGTCCCTCCACCGGAGCTGAGCACGAACGTTGGTGGAGGTCTCTCCGAGGAAGAAGGGGTTATTTGGGATCAGCACGTTTGCGAGGGTGTTGCCAGTGCGGATACCGGTGGCGTTCGGGCGGGTCTTGGTCGCGGCGTCGACCGAGCCATCGCCGAAGCCTCCTATGGTCGGCCGCTCGTTGCTGGCAGGTCCAGAGTCTTCGTTTTTGCCGTCATAGCCCAGGAACGCGCCAAATTTCATCGCGTGCTTTCCCGCAATCTTCGAGACGTCGTCGCGGATGGTATAGATGTCAAGCGTGTTGTTCCAGGGAGCAATCGACCAGATGGTGGCGCCGCTGCCGTAGTTCCCGAGCCCTCCCCAAACGGTGGGAGTGCCCGCAGGCGCGGTCTTGAGCGACTGCGGATAGAGCGACGGAATCGCGGCGGAGAGCTGTGTAAGCAGACCCGGGTTAGTGCCACCCGGCGTGAGAATGATGCGGTTATTGGAGTAGGCAAACTCGGCATCATTGACCAGACTGTCCGAAATAGTGCTCGTCCAGCGGCCGATCGCCATCTTGGAGGGTTGCGCCCAGTTGCTGTTGATAACGGGGAAGGCCGAATCACCCCAATACTGGTTTCCGTTATAAGACGGGTTGGCCCAGGTGTCCTGCGTGTAGCGGCCCATAACGGTGTTGCGCTTGGTCAGGTTGTAATCGCCACGCACATTCTCTTGTCTGTACTTCAGGAAGGTCGGGAGGGATTGCGACCAGTTGTTGCCGCCGACGTTGAGGGGCTTGTTAGGCAGCGTGTAGTACTGCGCCAGGAGAGCGCCCGCAGGGTCAACACTGTTCAGGATATGGACATTTCCGTTCTTGGCGAGCGCCGCCGGAAAGGTCGGCTGAGACTCGTTGCAGGACATGACAGGGTTTCCGTTGCTGTCGACGCCCACGGGCGAGGAGAAGTCCCCGGCGCGCTCAGCCGCCGTAGCAACGCATGCACTCTGCGTAAATCCACGAATCTCGTGGTTCCATTCCTGATTGAAGAAGAAGAAGAGTTTGTCGCGCTTGATCGGACCGCCGATAGAGTAGCCCCAATCATTGCGGCGAAGCTTGTCCTTACCATTCAGAGGCTGCCCCTGCCCGGCGTTGCGCTTCGCGAAGTAGCTATAAGCGGCGAGGGCGTCGTTGCGTCCATCATAAAAGACGCTGCCGTGGAAAGCGTTGGTTCCGCTGCGTGTCGCGATGCTGATAACGGCGCCAGAGGCTTGACCGTACTCAGGGCCATAGCTGTTGGTTAGCATCTTGAACTCGGCAATCGATTCGATCGAGGGGTAAATAAGAATGGTGCGGTTTGATCCCACATCGTTATCGTTGGCGCCGTCAACCAGGAAAAGGTTATTGGTCGTCGGGTTGCCGTTAACGGAGAAGTCGACGCCGCCCTGCAGACCCTTGTTCTTGCTATCGAAGTTATTGGCTCCAGAGATGCCGGGGCCCAATTGTGTGAGCTCGACGAAGCTGCGTCCATTCAGGGGCAGCTCTTTGATTTGTGTTCCGTCGACAATGGTTCCGAGCGCCCCGCTATCGGTTTGCACCTGGATCGCAGTTGCGGAGACGGTCACCACTTCATTCACCTCGCCGGTAACGAGATGCGCATCGGAACGGGTAGTCGTAGCGACGTTAACGACGACTCCTTTGATGTTAGCCTGCCGGAACCCGGTCGACTGAACGTTGATCTCGTAGGTTCCGATCTGGACGTCGTCGAAGGTGTATTCACCCTGCCCGTTTGTGGTGGCTGCGCGGTTCACGCCGATACTCTTATTGGTCAGTGTCACCGTGGCGTTCGCAAGCGAGGCACCGGAAGGATCGGTCACCTGGCCGACCACACTGCCGGACGTCTTCTGAGCGAGAAGGGGGCTGCCCATCATCGCGCTCGCAAAGAAGATAAGGGTGAGCCATGAACGTAGTGTCTTCATATTCCTCCAAAAGTAGTGCTTCAGAATCCATCAAATTGTGGAGAAGGGCACGTTGCCCGTGCCGACACCCGCCCTTGGAAGCGATTCCCTTGGCGTTCCATCCCTGATGAATACTCGGAACCAGCTGCTGTGTATTTTCCGTGCGGAGCTAGTAGGCAGTGTGTAATGGCCTCTTGTCAATCGTTTTTTCTGCATCCGGACTCCGGGGCGTGAAGCGCTGCTTCGCAGAACACGGAAAGACCAGCCTGCCATCGCCTACCTTCGGCTCGGAGTTATTTTGCTGAATTCCACCAAGCCTGTACCTTCAAGAACAGAGTAGAAGTAGTCGGACCGAACTCCCGTCATCTTGTCGATGTGACCGGAGGGCCAGCGAACCTCAACCGAGTCGATCTTCTCCGCCTTTCCAAGGCCGAAGTGAACTCGCAGGTCGTTCTGCGAGAGGTAGCTACCGCCGCTTCTTACCTCATCCATCTGCGTCACTCCTCCCGCCGTCAGCACGACGCGAGCACCCAGTGCGAGACGGTTGCTCTTGGTCCCCGCAAGCTCGAAGCTGACCCAGTGGTTTCCAGGAATGCCGTGATTGTGGAGCACGGTAGGTGACCCGTCCAGATTTTCAATGACAAAATCCACATTGCCATCGTTGTCCAGGTCCGCCGCTCCGAGACCTCGACTTACCCGAGGTTGCTTGATTGCCGGACCTGCCAGGCCGCTTGCATCACAGAAGGTTCCATCCTTCTCGTTCATCAGGAGGTTCTCTACTTCACGGTATCTCGCACCCGAAGGCGTCGTGTCCACCTGCGGGTAGACGTGCCCATTGACGGAGAACAGGTCCGGCCAGCCATCGTTGTCCAGGTCGACGAATGCAGTGCCCCACTTCACATATGGCAGTGACGCCAGAGCAACACCGGAATCGTAAGAGACATCAGTGAAGTTCCACGATCCATCATTCCGGTATAACGTGTTGAACTCGTCGGCGAAGTTGGTGATGTAGATCGAGAATCGGCCGGTGTGGTTGTAATCGGCAACAGCCACTCCCATTGACCCCTGTTCGGAGCCGTCGCCACTCACCGCGGTTCCCGATTCAAGCCCGATCTCGTCGAACTTGCCATGCCCCGCATTCCGATAGAAGTAGTTGGGTGTTGAATCGTTGGCAACGTAGATATCCGGACGGCCGGTATTGCCGAAGTCCGACCAGAGGACGCCAAGTCCATAGTAGCCGGGAGCATCATCCACCCCGGCGCTCTTCGAGATGTCGGTAAAGGTGCCGTCGCCGTTGTTATGGAAGAGCGAGTCTCCACCGCCCCGAAGGCCTCGTGGACCACACTGGACGTCGATTCCACGAAATTTGCAGGTTGGACTCTTACCAAACCCGGGGAGGTCATTCAGCTTGAAGTCGACATAGTTGGTGACCATCAAGTCGACAAATCCGTCGCCGTCGAAATCCGCGAAGGCGGCGCCCGTGGACCATCGGCCATCAGCAACTCCCGCCTGTTTGGTGACGTCCGTGAAGGTGCCATCCCCATTGTTGCGATAGAGCACATTTCCGCCGAGGCAGGTCACATAGAGATCAGGCCAGCCATCATTGTTGTAATCTCCAACCGCCCCTCCCATGGCGAAGCATGGCGAGGCAATCCCCGCCTTCTCCGTCACGTCGCTGAAGGTCCCGTCGTGATTGTTGTGGTAAAGAGCACCCTTCGCCTTTTCACCCTTCAAGGCCATCTCCACTGTCGGGGAGTTCGTGAAATAGATATCCGGCCATCCGTCCCGGTCGTAGTCGACAATCAGTACACCTCCGCTCATCGACTCGACGATATATTTCTTCTCAGGCGCGGCTAGATGCGTGAAGCGGATTCCAGTTGCCTGGGTGATGTCCGTGAGCTGTGGGAGAGCTCGATTTTTGCAGACGCGCGTTCGTGCGCCGGAAGGAGGCGGGCTGGGAGCGCTATGAGCTTGCGCCAGCAGGTCGCCAAGGAGCACTGCTTGCAACAGAAGAGAGAGGATGTGGCGGTTGCGTCGTGAGTGCTTCAGCATGAATTTCTCGAACCCCTGGAGCAGCGTCCACCAATGTGCCGCGTTCGGCACGGTAGAAATCGCCCTTGCAAACGCCTCAAGAGGTCTCCGAGTCCATAATACTTTGCGAGGTCAAGAATGGCTCGAAGACGTTTGGAAAAATTGGGGTACGGTACGTGCGCGACTCTGCTGGTGGGGACGGGCCTGCTCTTCATGATGAATCGACCTGCAGTTGCAGAGTCGGTGCGCGACTCGGGTTTTCATAATCTTCTACTGCCCCAGCCGGCCAGTCTGACGAGAGCCTCAGGAGACCTTCGCTTGACGTCCGCATTGACGGTCAGAGTCGAGTCGCTCAAAAGCGAGAGGCTGGATCGAGCCGTCACGCGAACCATGCATCAACTCGGGGAGAAGACCGGGCTCGCGTTCACCCCGAAGCCGGAGACCGGAGATACGGGTCAGCAGATCGTGATTCGCGTCCAGCGTGAGGGAGAGGCAGTGCAGGGCGTCGACGAGGACGAATCGTATGCGCTTCAGGTGACCTCATCCGGCGTTCAGCTCGACGCCTCTACCGTGGCCGGCGCAATGCATGGCTTGCAAACCCTGCTTCAACTCGTTCAGCCCAGCGAGAAGCAGTACGTCCTTCCGCTCGTAACCATCAAGGATGCTCCGCGATTCCGATGGCGAGGACTCATGATCGATTGCGGCCGCCACTTCGAACCGGTGGAAGTGCTCGAGCGAACGCTGGACGGCATGGCGGCTGTAAAGATGAATGTCTTCCACTGGCACCTTACAGAGGACCAGGGATTTCGTATCCAGAGCCGCATATTCCCGGAGCTGACGGCCAAGGGATCTGACGGCCTCTTCTATACCCAGGACGACGCGCGGGAGATCGTCCGGTACGCGCGCGATCGCGGTATCCGTGTCGTGCCCGAGTTCGAAATGCCGGGCCACAGCACTGCCTGGCTGGTCGCATATCCGGAGTTGTCCAGTGGCCAGCCGCCGGCCGGCATACGGCGCGAGTTCGGCATCTCGACGTACGCCATCGATCCAACCCGCGAAGAGACTTACACGTTTCTTGCAAGCTTTCTCGGTGAGATGGCCGAGATCTTTCCAGATCCCTATATCCACATCGGTGGAGATGAAACACCCGCTCCCGACTGGAAATCCAGTGCTCGCATAAGAGAGTTCATGCAGCACCACGACCTGAAAGACTCGGAGGCTCTCCAGGCCTACTTCAATCAACGTATTCTGAAGATTCTGACTCACTTGCATAAACGCATGATCGGATGGGACGAGATCCTGAACCCTGCTCTTCCAAAGGATGTGATTATCCAATCCTGGCGCGGAGAGGCGTCCCTGATTAAAGGCGCCAAACAGGGATATCAGGGTGTCCTGTCCGCTCCGTATTACCTCGATGCTATGCACTCCGCCGGCCAGCATTATCTGGCTGACCCACTTCCTCCGACCGCCGATCTTACCCCCGACCAGGGGCAGCTGGTTCTGGGTGGAGAGGTGTGCATGTGGGGAGAACACCTCAATGCAGATTCGATCGACTCTCGCGTGTGGCCACGAACTGCCGCCATCGCGGAACGCTTCTGGTCCCCGGAGCAGGTAAGAGATGTCGACGACATGTACCGCCGCCTCGATGCGGTCGCTGTTGCTCTTGAGGCTCTCGGCCTCCATCACCTCTCTCACGAGGACGCCGGCCTCCGGCAGCTTGCGGGGACCCCGCAGATCGACGACCTGCGTGCTTTCGCGTCCGTGCTGGAGCCGGTCAGCTTCGGCGAACGGTACCAGCAGCAGAAGACCTCGCAAACGACGCGGCTGGATCAATTCGTTGATGCGGTACGGCCCGACCCACCCTCCGGCCGCGAGTTCGAAAAGCTTACGCACACATTTCTCCAGAATCCTGCCGGAGATGCATCGAACCGCAAGCAGTTGCTGGCTCGCCTCAACCGGCTCTCTGCCGCCATCCCCCGAGTCCAGGAGCAGATGAGGCATTCCCCGAGACTGCAGGACGTGCAGATGCGAGCCGATCAGCTGGCCAGTCTTGCCGCGGCCGGGATTGAAGCGGTCGGCTATCTCTCATCAGGGAAATCAGCCCCCGCAGGCTGGAAATCCTCGAAGACCGAGTTGGTGGACGCGGCGAAGAAGCCGGGAGGCATCGTGCGCTTCACTCTGCTCCGGTCGCTGACTGAGCTCTTTACCGCTGTAAAGGAAGGCACGTGAGGTCGAGGTGATCACGCCAACGCGTTGCGCGCGATCACCTCTTTGTAGAACTCCGCGCTGAGCTTCGGCGTCCGCTTCTGGGTCGCGAAGTTGACATAGTGAATGCCGAAGCGTTTGTCGTAGCCGTCGGCCCATTCGTAGTTGTCAATGAGGCTCCAGAGAAAGTAGCCCTTGACGGGAACGCCCTCGGAAACAGCACGTTGGAGCTGCGTCATGTAGTTGCGCAGGTACATCACCCGGTCGGTGTCGAGGACTTTGCCCTCTGCATTGAGGACGTCGGCTGAAGAAGCGCCGTTCTCCGTGATGTAGATCTCCTGCAAACTCCAGAGTTTGGCGGCGAGCTTCGGGGACCAGTACAGCGCCTCCGGACCGACGGTGAGCCATGGGCTGAACATGTGCGGATAAGAGGCGGGTGGAGGCACCACCGTGTAACCTATCGATGATCCGTCGGCACGGATGTACGTCGGTTGATAAACGTTAAGACCAAGGAAATCGAGTTTACTTCCAATCACTTTGAGGTCGTCAGGCGTGAATTTCGGAGCCGCCGCTCCGAGCCGCTTAAGGTACGCCTCGGTGTAGCGTCCTTCCTGGATCACCGTGAGAAACATCGCGTTCTCTTCGCGCATGGCGCGGGTTGCCGCTTCGATATGCTCCGGCGTCTCGATCACAGGGGTCGTGGCCGTTGCGTTGTCTGCTAGACCCACCTTAGTGCCGGCCTTGGCCTTTGCACGGATTGCCTGAACCGCTAATCCGTGTCCGAGGACAGCGAAGTGGCTCACCTGCGCTACGCGAGCTGGATCGAGCTTCAGACCAGGAGCATGAGTTCCCTGGGCATACCCCAGCTCCACAAAGCTGCGTATCTCGTTCATCGTCATAAAGTGCTTCACGCGATCCGACAGCTTGCCTGCCGTGAAGCCGGCGTATTCGGCAAAGGCCTGCGCCGTATCGCGGCTCTCCCACCCGCCTTTGTCCTGCAGCTTCTGCGGGAGGTCCCAGTGGTACAGCGTGCAGAACGGTTCGATACCGTTCGCCAGCAACTCATCCAGCATTCGGTTGTAAAAGTCGAGGCCCTTGGGATTCGGAGCACCCGTCCCCTCCGGGAAGATGCGCGGCCAGGCCACTGAGAATCGATACACCTTGACGCCCAGAGCCTTCATGAGGCCAACGTCTGTCTTGAATCGGTGAAAATGATCGTCTGCAATATCTCCAGTGTCACCATTGTGCGTCTTGCCGGGCGTATGGGAAAAGGTGTCCCAGATCGACATTCCCCGGCCATCCTCCTTCGCCGCGCCTTCTACTTGATAGGACGCGGTTGCGGACCCCCAAAGAAAGCCCTCCGGAAAACGGCGATTCGCGTCTCCCCCCGACTTGCCCGGTGCGCTTTCTGCTGCGACGCTAAACGTCGGAAGAGCTGCGGCTCCGGCCGTTGCGCCAAGCAGGCGTCCTAATGTTCTTCGTGTTATCAAGGGAGTCATGTCTTGCCTTTCTAATCTGAATAAAACGATTTTCTTAGTCACTTCCGATCGGGAGCAGTATATCGGCTCGCGTTGCCGATGAACAACTTTCTTCCTTCCCGCAGTTTCGCCGATTCCAGCTTTACAGTCTCTGCTGAAGAACTCTCTGGATTTCTTCCTTGCCTGCGTTATCGCACCCATCCGGTCTCACATGAAGCCCTCGTAGCCTTGAGCTCAGGGCGGCACACCTGCAAATTCAGTATCGTTTAAGCTCGACACGAGAGACTCATTCCATGCGCGTCTTGGTAGTAGAGGACGAGGTACGGCTGGCCGAGAATCTTGCGTCCGCCCTCCGTGAGGGGCCGGGCTTTGCCGTGGACTGTGCCGAGGACGGCAGGGTTGGCGAGCAGCTCGCACAACAGCAGTGCTATGACCTGATCATCCTGGACCTCATGTTGCCATCCATGGACGGAGTCACCCTCTTGAAGCGACTGCGTGCCCGCAAGGACCGCACGCCAACGCTCGTTCTCACGGCGAGGGAGGGCGCGGCATCCACAATCGAACTCTTGAACGCCGGGGCGGACGACTACCTGAGCAAACCCTTCGATCTGGGTGAGTTGATTGCCCGGGCAAAGGCGCTGATCCGTAGGGGAAAGGGTGCTGCTCACCCAGTCCTTACGGCCGGAGAGCTGGAAGTCAATACCCTGGAGCAGACGGTACGACGGTCGGGAAAACTGGCGGACCTTTCGCCGACGGAGTATCGGATTGTGGAGTACATGGTGCATCGTCCGAGAGTAATCGTCTCGAAACGTGAACTGTTGGAGCACCTCTACGATTACAACTGGGAACATCACTCCAACGTCATCGAGGCGCACATCTCGAATCTGCGAAAAAAACTGAGTGGGGGCTCGCAACAGCAGATTGTGGAAACCCTGCGAGGCCGCGGGTACCGTCTGATGGACTCCCCAGGGATAAGCGGGATAGGCGATTGAGAGAGCGAAAAAAACGGTCCATTGCACGGCAGCTCATCGCCTCGGTGCTCTTGATGCAGCTGATCTCCGCGCTCGGCGTGGTCGGCGTCACCCTCGCTTATGAGCGCCACACTCGGTTCCAAGCGTTCGATGTCATGCTTCGCGGACGTGCTGATTCCTTGCTGGGAGCGGTGCAGGATGCAGATGACAAAGCGGACAACGTCACGCTCGACCGAACCAATCTTCAGCTGCCAGCGGAAGACCTGTACCAGGTACAGGATGCCGCGGGCCGCGTGCTCGGCCAATCCGAAAACTGGAACCGCACTGTTGACCACCCTTTTCGCCAGACCCAGGACGGGATCTTTCGGGCCAAGGTCGGCGGTCTACATTACCGCCTCATCCGCATGCACGGCGTTCGAGTTGTGGATTCGGGTGAGCCGAATGGCGGCACGGCGCACACGGTCATCGTCGTCTATGGATCGCAGACAAGAGGCGTATGGAAGGAGATCCGCCAGGCAGTCGCTTTTTACACCGCCGCAAGTACGCTTCTGCTCCTCGTGACAGCATCTCTGGTGTCGTGGCTGCTTCAACGAGCGCTATTGCCCTTGCGTGAACTTGCAGCGGAGGCGCGGGGCATATCGGCGCAGCGATGGAGCTTCAACGCTCCGGAGAGCGCAAGAGCAACAAAGGAGTTAGCTCCGCTTGGGACGGCGCTCGAATCCGCCGTCCAGCGACTCCAGCAATCGTTCGATCAGCAGCGCCACTTTGTCAGCGACGCCGCGCATGAGCTGAAAACGGCTGTTGCGGTCATTAAATCATCTCTGCAGCTTCTTACGATGCGGCATCGAAACGCCGCCGAATACGAGGCTGGCCTGCAGCGATCTCTCGTTGATTGCGATCGCATGGAGCAGATCGTGGCAAAGATGCTGACGCTGGCACGGCTGGAGAGTTCTCCAAATTCATATATCGCTTTGATTGCAAATGACTTGGCTGCCTCGGCCAGAGATGTGGCGGAACAGCTCCAGCCGCTCGCGGAGCTGCGACAGGTGGGGGATTCGAGTGGACTGTGCCGTGGCCGTCCATGTTGGGTTAAGCCCGGAGGAATGCCACCTGCTCTGCTCCAATCTCCTGATTATTGCTCTGCAACACAGCGAAAGCGCTGGTGAAGTTGTGGTGACGACGCGGTTATCTGATGGTGATTGGGTGGAGTTGCGTGTGGAAGATCTTGGAGAGGGTATCGACGAGGCGACCCTTGCCCATGTCTTCGAGCGCTTCTATCGCGGCGACCCGTCGCGAGCCCGAAAGACGGGGGGCAGTGGGCTTGGGCTGGCGATCTGCAGGGCAATTGTGCAGAGAGCCGGCGGAACCATCGACTTGCAGAGCACACCAGGACTCGGAACAACGGCCGTCGTCCACCTGCCCAGAGTGGGCGGACCGGACGGCGAGAGAGCTCCCCTGCCGGCTGTGGCTGCCGTATCTTCAGCCTGAGTTAACGAACGGGTGAAACACTGGGGCGCCGGCACGTGATGCACGGGTCGAGCTCATCGTGGAGATCTCCATGCCTCTGAAACGCACCTCACAGGAACGCGCCTCACGCCCCCTCTTACAGAACTCCAGCCTGCCGCTGGGTGCGGCGGCTGTTCTTCTCGGTATGCTCTGTGCTGCTTCGCATGCGTTCGCGCAAGGTCCCTACCGCGTTCTGGATCACTGGAAGATCGGCGGTGAGGGTGGTTGGGACTACCTCACGGTAGATCGGTCCGCTCACCGGCTCTACGCAACGCATGGTCCTCGAGTCGAGGTGGTCGATATGGCAACCGGGAAGGTGGCCGGCTCCATCACCGGGTTGAAGGGCACGCACGGCGTGGCTCTGGACGATTCGGGCAAGTTCGGCTACATCAGCGATGGCGGGGGCAACGCTGTTGTCGTCTTCGATCGCAGCAGCCTGGCAACGTTGGCGACCATCCCGGCAGGAATTAACCCGGACGGTATCGCCTACGAGCCCCGGACCAAGACGGTCTGGGCGTTCAACGGACGCAGCAAGGATGTCACTGTGATCGACACCGCCTCCCGCACCGTGGTCGCGACCATCCCGCTTCCCGGTAAACCGGAGTTTCCAGCGGCCGACGGCAGGGGCACCATGTTCGTGAACATTGAAGACAAGAATGAGATCGTTCGGCTGGATGCCTCGACGAAGAAGATGACGGCGGAGTGGCCGCTGGCCGGCTGTGACTCCCCGTCGGGCCTGGCGTTTGACGCCGCGGGACGACGGCTGTTCTCCGTCTGCGACGGCAAGAAGATGGCTGTGACCAACGCCGACACCGGAAAGGTGCTGGCCACACCTCAGATCGGCGATGGCCCTGATGCCGCGGGTTTCGACGCCAAGCACAAGCTCGCCTTCTCCTCGAACGGCGAAGGCACACTGACGGTGGTCGACGCGAGCGGCACCGGCTATCCCGTGTTGCAGACGGTGACGACGGAACGAGGAGCACGCACCATGACTCTTGATGAGGACAGTGGACGCGTGTATCTGTTGACGGCGGAGTTTGGATCTCGGCCTGCTCCCACAGCACAGACCCCGCGGCCTCGTCCAGCGATCCTGCCGGGCAGCTTTACCATCCTGGTAGTCGGCCGTTAGGGGCTCGAGGTCTGCTGGCCGGTGGGTGTCCTCCCACCGGCCGTTTATTTGCCGGTGATGCCATTTGTTCGCTGGTGCCCGGAGGAGTGCAGGCAAGCTGCTCTGAATGAAGTGCTAGGCGGCGTGCTCACGACCGCGCGTCATCCAGTAGTAGACCGCCGGGGTCACGATAAGGCTGAGCGCCATCGAGATCATCAGCCCGCCGATGACGGAGATGGCCAAGGGCTGCAGCATCTGCGAGCCGGCCCCAAGGGCGAACGCCAGGGGAAGCATGCCGCATATGGCTGCGATGGCGGTCATAAGAATCGGACGAAGCCGGCGTTGTGCTGCCTGAAACATAGCGTCCCGCGCCGACATCCCCTCAGCCCGGTATCGCTCGTCCGCGTCGAGCAGAAGGATGCCGTTCTTCGCCACAATGCCGATCACCATGATGAGCCCCATGAAAGAGGCGACGTTGAAGGTGATGCCCGTGATCAGCAGGCCGAACACGACACCGGAGATAGAGAGGATGGACGAGGTAAGGATGGCGACGGGAGCGGAAAAGTTGCGGAAGTCCGCCAGGAGCACGCCAAACACCAATGCGAGGGCGAGCACGAGAACGCGCACCAGGTCGTGGAAGGACTTCTGCTGCTCCTGATAAGTTCCCCCATACTCGACACGCACCGAGGAGGGGAGGTGAAGACGGCCCACCGTGTGCTGCACCTGTGCCATCGCGGTCCCGAGATCGGAGCATTCCAGGCGGCCCGACACGACTACGAGCTGCTGAAGATTTTCGCGCCGGATCTCGTTTTGGGGCGGCTGCTGCTGGATCTGTGCGAGCGCCCCAAGCGTCGCGGTCTTTCCACTGCTGCTATTAAAGACCGTGTTCTCGATCGAATCGAGCGAGGCACGGGTCTCATCTCCGAGCCGGACGCGTATGGTGTACGGCCGGCCGTTTGCGATCAGCGGATCGTTGGTCGCAACGCCATCCAGGATCGAGGTCGCATCCTCGGCGACTTCCATCGGCGTGAATCCAAGCCGGGCCGCGATGGTGGGGTCCACCTGGAAGTTCGTTGCGGGCCCGCTGATGGTGTTTTCGATTCCATTCTGCACATCGACCACGCCGGAGATCTTGCCGATCGCATCGGCCACGCGGGGACCGAGCTGCTGCAGCAGCGCTGGATCATTGGCAAACAGTTTGATCTGGATGGGCTCGGGTGAGTTTGACAGGTCACCGATCATATCCTGCAGCACCTGGGTGAACTCCACATCCAGCTGTGGCTCCGACCTCTTGATCTGGGAGCGAACATCGGCGATCACCTCATCGATTCCGCGGCTGCGTTTGCTCTTGAGCCGGACCGTGATGTCGCCCGAGTTTGCTTCGGTAACCGCCGCCAGCCCCATCTGCATGCCGGTGCGACGGGATGTGCTCTGCACCTCGGGGGTGTCCTGAAGGATGTTCTCAACGTGTTTGAGAACGCGATTCGTCTCCGTCAGCGAACTGCCCGCGGGCATGATGTAGTCCAGGATGAAGCCACCTTCATCCATTGCCGGAAGCAGATCGGATCCCAGCTCCCGATACGCGAAGAACGTTCCCCCTATCAGAGCTGCGCAGGTTGCGGCTAGGATCACTGGACGCCGGAGAGAGAAGTTGAGCGCGTTCGCGTGGAAGCACATGACGCGCCCAAGCAGACCCCCGGTCTCATCGTGCTTTTTGCTCTCGTCTTTCGAATTCCCCGGCCGCTTTGGCCGAAGCAGAACGAGGCTTAGACCGGGGGTCCAGGTAAGCGCCAACAGCAGAGAGGTGAGCAGGGCTGCCGTCATGGTGATGGCCAGGGCCCGGAAGAAGCTGCCAGTGACCCCGGTGACGGAGATCAACGGGAGAAAGACAACGACGGGGGTGATCGTCGATCCAATTAGCGGCCGTGTGATCTCGCTCAGAGCTTTGCGTACCGCCTGCACGCGCGATTCACCGGAATCTCTGTGAAGAACGATGTTCTCCACCACCACGATCGCATCATCGATAACCAATCCGATCGCGGCCGCGAGACCACCCAGGGTCATCAGGTTGAAGCTCTCCCCGATGATGCGAAGAAAGACAATCGTCACGGCGATGGTGACAGGGATGACGAGTCCTGCGACCAGCGAGGAGGTCCAGTCCCGGAGAAAGAGGAACAGGATGACGCAGGCGAGGACCAGCCCGATGAGAATGGCATCCCGGACGCTTTTGATGCTCTCGCGAACGAGCTCGGACTGATCGTAGTACGGTTCGAGTCGAACGCCGGCCGGAAGCTTTTTTTCAAGCTGCGCCATCTCTGCGGCGACGGCATCGGCTACCGCGACGGTGTTGCTCGAGGGCTGCCGGGTGATGTTGAGAAGCACGGCCGGCGTCCTGTTCGCCGTGACGACGGTGTACACCGGCAGGGTTCCGGCCTGCACGGCAGCCACATCGGAGACGTGGACAGGAGCGCCGCCGGGAGTGGTCTTCACGACCAGCTGGGAGAGGTGCTCGGCATCGTGAACCTGGGCGCCAACGAGGCCGAGAACGAGCTGGTGATTGGCCTCATACAAGCCCGGTGAATCGATGATGTTCGACGCCTGCATGGCGTTCACGAGATCGAGCACGGTGACGCCGGCGGCCTGCAGCTTGGCGAGGTTGGGAATGACGTGGAACTCCGGCACCTGCCCGCCCTGCACCGTAACCGCGCTGACGCCTGGAACACGGTTCAGCGGCGGCTTCAGCTCGTAGGTCGCCAGCTCCCAGAGCTGTGTCTGCGCAAGTTTCTCAGAGGTGAGGCTATAGCCGAGGATGGGAAACGTTGCGAACGTAAGCCGGTGAGTGTTGAGCTTGGCCGTGCTCGGAAGGCTCTGCCCTACCTTGCCGAGGGCTGCGTCGACCAGCTGGAGGGTCTGAAACATGTTCTGATTCCAGTCGAAGAACAGGCTGACCTCCGCCGAGCCGCGACTGGTCGTCGAGCGCACCGTAAGCAGGCCTGGAACCGTGTTGATCGCGTCCTCGACCGGTCTTGTAATCGTGACCTCCATCTGCTCGACCGGCATCACGCCGTTGTCGATTCCGATGACTACCCGGGGGAAGTTGGTATCCGGAAAGACGGAGATGGGGACCTGGAAGGCAAAGTAGAGGCCGGCGGCCGTGAGTATGACCAGGAAGAAGAAGATGGTGCTGCGGTACCGGGTGAGCCAGAAGCTCTCCTCCGGAGCGGCCTGCTGCGGCTGTGGCTCGGTGGCGATCACTTCTCGTCCGCCTCCTTCCCGGCTGCGGGCTTGTTGGCCTTGGTATCGGAGCCGGGCTTCGCGTCCACTTCCGCCGGGCCGACTTTGACCTTGCTTCCGTCTTCGAGGCCGTAGGCCCCGGCCGTGACAACGGTGTCACTCGCCGTCAGACCGCCCGTAATCTGTACATCCTCGCCATCCTGGATGCCCAGGGTGACTGCTTTGCGGTGCGCCGCTCCATCCGCGCCGACGACCATCACGGATTTGCTGCCTTCCTGGGCGGTTAGGATTGCGGTCAAGGGGACCTTGAGCGCGGACGCGACCGATCTGCCCACAACGGAGGCGCGAACGGGTGTTCCGACCTTCAAGGTGCCATCGCGGTTCTCGGCTCGCAGCCAGACCTCGACCGTGGTGCTTCCGGGGTCGAGCGCCGGGCTGATCAGAGAGACCTTGGCAAAGACGGGATCGGGAAGGCCCGGAACGGCGATGGTCGCGTCGTCACCGAGCTTGAGACGTTGAGAGACGATCTGGGCCAGGTGCAGCTTCGCGAGCACGGCAGACGTATCCATGACGGTCAGGAGGCCTGTTCCCGCCGGCGCCGTCTCACCCGCGAAGAGCGATCGATCGGTCACGACTCCGGAGATGGGACTGCGGATCTCGGAGTAGGAAACCTGTGCTTCGGCGCCGAGATACTTGCCCTTTGCGGAGGTAAGCTGACCTCCAGCCTGTTGGACCGCGGCCTGGCGGCTTACGGATTTGAGCGACTCGAGATGCTTGACCGCCGTGTCGTAGGCAGCCTGGGCCTGGACCAGCCCGGCGGTCGCGGTGTCCAAATCGCGGCCCGGGATCGCTCCCTGAGAGAAGAGCTGCTGGCGTCCCTTGACGATGCTCTGGTTGAGATCGAGATTGGCCTTTGTCTGCGCGACGTCGAGCTGCGCCTTCTGGAAGTCCTCTGGCACCTGCGCCCGGGTCTGGTTCTCGTAGGCTGCCTGAGCGGCCGTGTAGGTTCCCTTGTTGTCCAGGGCAGCGGCTTCGAGATCGCGATTCTCAAGGATTGCGAGCAGCTGGCCGGCTCTGACATGCGACCCGCGTTGCACATAGAAATGCCGAATGGGAGCGCTGATTTTCGGGGAGAGCGCTGCCTGCGCCAGGGGCGACAGGACCGCATCCGCGGTGATGTGCTCGGACATCGGAGCTTGCTCGGGGTGCTCGGCCTGGACCGTGACCTCTGTCTCGGGTGCGGCGTCCGGCTTGGCCTTACAGCCGTCAATCAGCAACATCGCAAGGGCAAAGCTCGCAGCGGCTCGCCGAAGAAGCGAGGTGTGACTCACGGCTGGAGACGTCTGGATCACGGGCTTGTGCTCACAGTTTTTTGCTCTCTTGGTCACAGTTGCGCTCACAGGATTCCTGTCAGAGTTTGAAGGTTCGCCAGCGCTGCCTGGAATCGAACGATTCCGTCCTGCTGCGCGTTTTCTGTCGCGGTAAGAGCTGTCTGCGCGTCGACCACCTCCAGCACCGTTGCTTCGCCGTCCGCGTATCGGAGCTTGGTCAGGCGAAGACTCTCCGCCGCCGTTCGCACGCTCTCATCGAGCGAGGCCGCCTGATCGCGGGCTGCAATCGCCTCGGCATAGCCTTCGTCCAGGGCAACGATCAAGCGCCGCTGCGTTGCCGTCAGAGCGATCCGCACGGCATCCCTGCGTATCTGGCTCTGCTTCACCCGGTGGGCCGTGGCGAACCAATCCCAAAGAGGGATATCGAGGGTCGCGCTTGCGGAATAGCCTAAATTCTTTACTTCGGTGGGACTGTACCGCGCGAACTGAGGAGCATCGATGCCGTAGGTAAAGTTGAGCGCAAGATCGGGCAGATAGGCTGCGCGCGCGGAGAGTATCTCCGCATTGCTCAGGCGGAGGGCGGCCAATGCGCTCTTCAGCTCCGGGTTGTTTGCCGCAGCCCGAGTATTGACCTCCTCGCGCGACGGGAGAGCAGGCGTAGTCGGCTCCTGCAACTGATATCCGGTGCGCGGATCGGGGAAGAGCAGCACGCCCAGCTCGAGCCGTGCCCTGTCGGCGCCAAGCCTGGCATCGGTCAGATCTCTTTGCCGCTGCTGCTCCTGAAGCTGCGCCCTGATGACATCGGCGTGGGCCCCTTCGCGCGCCTGCTCCCGTTTCCTGGTAAGGTCCGAAAACTGGGCTGCCTCATTCGCGGCACGCTGCGCGATCAGCAGCTTCCGCTGACTCGCGAAGCTGTTGTAGAAGAGCCCTACGACAGCGGAGACTAGACCACGGCGGGCTATCTCGAACTCAGCCGCAGCACGCGCCGCACCCGCGGTCGCAATCTGCAGATCTGCAAACTGCCTTGGACCGAGGCTCTCGGTGACGCTGCCCTGACTCGCATACTCGTGGATAGCATTGTTTGCGATAAATATGGGTGCGGGCTGGAAACCTGCCTGTCCACCAGCGTTCTTGGCACCATTCGACTGGGTAAAAAGATATTGGTTATGGTTGATCGCGTTGGGCAGAAGGGCGGCGCGAGCAATGGAGCGGTCGAGCCGGGTCGCCTTGCTCTCGGCGAGAGCGGCAGCGAACGCAGGCTCGTTCCGTTGGGCGCGTTGGATCGCTTCGCTCAAGCCTAGGGTGACCGGTGGAGCGGCATTTGGATCGGGCTGGGTTGCCTGGCCGGGGGACTGGGCGCAGCAGAAACTCCCCGACAGAAGGATCGTCAGTGCCATCCCCAAACGACAACGCCGGTCAGCTTCCGTTAGAAAACGCATGCTCACCCAAGTTAGCGGAACTAAGGTTAAGCTGCGCTGAAAGTGTCAGGGACTCCCGCGCTCTTAACCAGGGCTGTCTCGCTTCTGCTCGGAAGAGACCAGCAGGGACGCATGATTCAGCTACGGCTCTTCGACAGGACTTCGAGCCGGACCGGTGCGATACCGGTCTCGAGCAGGCCGATCTTCTCCGCGGCCGCCGAGGAGAGGTCGATCACACGATCCGGCCGAATCCCGCGGTCGTTGATTCGTACCACGACGGAACGCCTGTTTCGGAGATTGATGACGCGTACCAGGGTGCCAAACGGGAGGGTAGGATGGCACGCGGTGAATGCCGCTTTGTCGAAGAGCTCGCCACTTGCCGTAGCACGGCCGTCAAAGAGGTCGCCGTACCAGGAGCCGACACCGGAGAGAAGAGTATGAGTGAGTGTGGCGTAAACTCGATGGTGAGCTTTGGGTCGCACCGGCGAGATATTCGAGGTTATCGTCTGCCGTGGGGTGTCCTTCTGGGTCACTGGCTGAACCGTGACAACGGTCAGAACGGCGGTAGCGACTCCAACAACCGAGCAAGCGACAAGAACTCTTCGACGAGTCAAACTCAAACATACCTGCCTTCCGACGAACGGACTAGAACTGACTTATTGAGGTTACTAGTTTGAACTCAGGGCGGCAACCCTTACCGGGGCGGTCGGCAACTCCTACTGGGCTATTGCAGGAAGTAAGAATTCATGATTTAGGACGGCAAAGCACATCCTTGTCTTGATGGCAGGGTACCCCTCCCCCGCCCGGAATTTTGCTAAAGTCTACAAATGTAGAGAGATAGCGAGTGGGCTACACGCAAAGTCTTGTATCTGTGTGATTTGAGGCCAAAGTATTCCATCCATTGGGGATAGCTCCTGGGGAAGCAAACCAGGATGGCTCTCCCGAGGACGAAGTTTGCCCCGTATCCAGTATGGCAGGTTGGCGGTGGTGGGTGCGCCACGCGTGTAGCAGCGTCTGGCGCGGAGTTGAGGGGCGTGTGGGCTTGACAGGAGGTTGGCGGATTCGTGGCTTGAACCCACTCATGACGCTGAAACTGTCATGAACGGGGCACCCGGCTCGATCCTCTTCTCAGTGCCACATTGCCTTGCGCCTCGGTGCTACCCTCACGACATCCATGTCGTCCATCTTCCCCCTCAAGCCCTCCCACAAGCCCGTCAAGGCGTACTTCGACGCCCTCGCCACCTTCGCAAAACACGGCCACACCACCGAGGGCAACACCCGCTCCGCCTTTGCCGACCTCCTCAAGCGCTGCTGCCCGCCCTACGGCTGGCACCTCGTCGAGGAGTACGCCTTCAAAGGCACGGGCAAGCAGTCCCTCCGCGTCGACGGAGCGATTTACCATGATGACCTTCCAGTACTTCACGGTCTGTGGGAGGCCAAGGACTCTGATGACGATCTCCACAAGGAAATCAGGTCCAAAATCGCAAAAAGGATACCCGCTCACGAACATCCTCTTTCAGTCCCCAGGCCATGCCGTGCTCTATCAAGGCAGCCGGAAACCATTCGACGGTCCTATCAACACTCCCGAAGCGCTCGTCGAGGTACTGCAGTTATTCTTCGATTACCAGCAGCCGTTTGAGGTCGACTGGGAAGAAGCCGTCACAAAGTTCGCCGAGAAGATCCCCGACCTCGCCCGTGGCGTCACCGACATCCTCGCAAAGGAATACGGCAAGAACGCCACCTTCCGCGAGAACTTTCTCTCCTTCGCCGAGCTCTGCCGCCAGTCCATCAACCCCGATCTCACCGACGACGCCATCCGCAAGATGCTCGTCCAGCACCTCCTCACCGAGCGCATCTTCCGCAAGGTCTTCAACAATCAGGAGTTCCTTCAGCGCAACGTCATCGCCGTCGAGATCGAAAAGGTCATCCGCTCCATCACCGCCCGCCATTTTTCCAGAGATGAGTTTTTACGACCTTTAGACCGCTTCTACACCGCCATCGAGCGGGCCGCCGAGTCCCAGCAGGGCTACACGGAAAAGCAGCACTTCCTCAACGCCGTCTACGAGAAGTTCTTCCAGCGCTTCGACACCAAACAGGCCGACACCCACGGCATCGTCTACACCCCGCAGCCCATCGTCGACTTCATGGTCCGCTCCGTCGAAGAGATCCTTAAGCAGGAGTTCGGCAAGTCCTTTTCCGACAAAGACGTACACATCCTTGACCCCTTCACCGGAACCGGCAACTTCATCACTCGCGTCATGCAGGAAATCAAACGCTCTGCGCTGCCGCAAAAGTACGCCGAAGAACTTCATTGCAACGAGATCACGCTCCTCCCTTACTACATCGCCAGTATGAACATCGAGCACGCTTATCTAGAAAGGCTGCAGCATTACACACCGTTCAATGGAATCTGCCTTGTGGACACGTTCTCTACCGTTGGGCAGCTGAGCGTCTTCAGCACCGAGAACACGGCTCGCATATTTCGGCAAATGGAGGCTCCGATCAAAGTCGTAATCGGCAATCCTCCATACAACGCAGGGCAAACCAAGGAAAACGATCAGAACAAGAACACTCTCTATTCCGGAGAGAACTCTATTGACGATCGAGTTCGCCGAACTTATACGAAGGACTCTCACGCCACCCTTCGTAACAAGTTAGGTGATCCGTATGTCAAAGCGTTTCGCTGGGCAACAGATCGAATCGGAACAACAGGTGTCATCTGCTTTGTCAGTAACAACAGCTTTCTAGACAAAGGTGCCTTTGACGGGATGCGAAAGCACCTTGGCCAAGACTTCTCCCGACTGTTAATCCTCGACCTTGGGGGCGATATCAAAGCAAATCCGAAACTCTCGGGAACGACGCACAATGTATTTAGGAATCTCTGCACAAGTTTGCATCCACAACCTGATTGATTAGCTTGGAGTCAGTGGTGGAGGGGCGATGAAGCAGCAGAGTCTGGCGGCACAGTCTGTGTTTGAGAAGTATGGGCGGAAGAGCC
>JAABUK010000230.1_pt1 | contig 130268 bp, 94 predicted proteins | sample 5559141 | NCBI WGS metagenome assembly JAABUK01 (sample SAMN10711869, study PRJNA513367) | rock metagenome | isolation source: Antarctica rocks | place: Antarctica: Victoria Land, Pudding Butte nord | collected 2016-01-03 | reverse complement strand
GCCGCGTTGCGATTCTCCGCGATCAAATTCTTCAAGTTGTTTTCGGCGCGCTGCACATCGTCGAGAGCGGAATAAACGCTTTGCTCGAAGCCGGAAACCTGCGCGTCCGCCGCGACCACGTCAATCGGCGCGAGTTGGCCTTCTGTGACAAGCCTGCGATTGTGCTCGAACTGCGCGCGCGCATCGCGGACGGCGTCGCGTTGAATCTGTAAATTGCGCAATGCGAAAACCAAATCCCAGTAAGAGCGCTGCACGCTAGTGATTGTTTCAATGGCGCGCTGGCGAAACTGCGCATCCGTCAGCGAAAGATTTTTCTTGGCGACTTCGATGTTGCGGCGATTGGCGTCAAAGCGAAATCCGCGCAAGAGCGGCTGCGTATAATTGAACGTCAGTGCCGTCGGATACTGCGGATTGAGCGAGACGAATTGATTATCCGTGTTGAGGCGAATGCTTGAAAGATCGACGCGGTAGCCGCCGCCGCCTTTCTTAACAAGCCCTTCGGCGCGCGCCGTGCCCGTGAAATCCGCCTGCGTGACCGCGCCGTTTGAACCGCCGCTCAAAGAAGATGAGACGGGCGTCTTGGTGCGTTCGTAATACGAGAGCGAACTAAGGCGCGGCTCGTAAACGCCGCGTGAGCCGCGCAGATCGAACTCTGCGGCCTGCACGTTTTCGCGCGCCACTTCGATGTCTTTGTTGTTGGCGAGCGCCATCTCGATTGCTTCGCGCAAGGCAAGCGGCCGCTGGTTCGCCATGTCCACGCCGACGCGCCCTAATTCCGGCAAGGCTCTCGATTGGTCTGCGCGAAAATCGGGCGCGATGTCCGGCACGTTCGGTAGATTTTCAGGCGCGGGACTCGCCACAGATTCGCGTCCGGGCTGGCGCGTAGTGCTTTGCGCGGGCTGAATGACGGAGCCGGGCGCTTGCGGCGTTGCGCCCGACGTGGCAGGCACATTGGTCACTGACGGCGCGAGGCCGTCGCCGCTGTTGTTGCCGTTCGTAGGCAAGCTGTCTGTCGTTGATAAAGAAGAAGGAGCGTTGCCTTGCGGCGCTTGCGGTTGCGGAGCGGTTTGCGGCTGGGAGCTTCGCGTTTGCTGATCGGCCTGCGTTGAAGGCTGCACGCTTTGATCCGTTTGTCCGGCGGGCGTGAGCGGGCGCGCGTTCGAGCCGGGCGCAGGCCCCTGACCTTGCGGCGCGTTGGCTGACGGCGCGATCTGAACGCCGCCGGAAGACGAAGCGGGCGGCGCGGCAACAGTAGTGCTGCCCGGCACCGGATTGTTTGCCGACGGCGCGGGCGTAACCGGCGCGCTCGTCGTCGTTGTGCCCGGCTGCTGCGCAAGCAATTTGTGCGTCGGCGCAACGAGCACGCACAACAACAGCGCCGCGAAAATTAGTTGAAGTCGTAACTGCGCGGTGCGACGTAAAAATCTTTGACGTAAGCTCATCATGGTTTGTTAAGAACCCGAATGCAAAAACCGCTTGTGATTTTCCAATTGAATTATTTTCCAATTGAACTAAAGAGCGAGGCGCTCGCGGTGGCGGCTCTGCGACGCGCCCACGCAAACGAATCTCCAACGCTCGAACCGATGCGTCCCCACACGCGGCTTGCGCCGAGATCATCGAAGAGCGAATAAAACACGGGCACCGCCAACAGCGTCAAAAGCAAACACAAACTTTGCCCGCCGACAACCAGCACGCCGATTGAGCGATTCGTTCCCGAACCCGGCCCCGATGAAAGGACGAGCGGTGCCATGCCCGCCACCAAAGCAATCGTCGTCATCAGAATCGGACGCAGGCGATCACGGTTGGCTTGGATAATCGCGTCGTGGCGGTCAAGCCCGCGCGAGCGCAATTCGTTCGTGTGGTCAATTTGCAAGATAGCGTTTTTCTTGACGACGCCGAACAGCAAGAGCAATCCGAGGCCGGAAAAAATGTTGACCGTCTGTCCCGTCACCAACAACGACAAAATGCCGAACGGAATTGCGAGCGGCAACGTCAACAAAATCGTCACAGGGTGAATGAACGATTCAAACTGCGCGGCGAGCACCATGTACATAAAGATGAACGAGAGCGACATGGCGAGCATAAAATAGTAGCCCGCGCGTCCCAATTCCTTCGAGCGTCCGGCGAGTCCCGTCGAATAGCCCGCTTCGACATTAATCTCTTTGACGAACGCGTTCATCTGATTGATGACGGCAGATTGCGAGCCGCCCGGCTTGACGTTCCCCGTCAGCGTTACCTGCCTTTGGCGATTCAGGCGATCAATCGCCGACGGCCCCGCGCCTTCTTCGATTTTGACAACTTGATCCAGCCCGACTGAGCCGACTTTCGTCGAAGGCACGCTCATGCGCTGCAAACTTTCGGCGCTGGCGCGGGTATTGCCCGCCGCGCGCACGCGGACTTCGTATTGATCCGTGCCCGCATTGAAAGTCGAAACCTGCTGGCCTGCGACGAGCGTGTTGAGGCTTTGCGAAATGTCGCCGACGCGCACGCCCAAATCAGCCGCCCGCGCGCGATCAATCTGCACGCGAAGTTCAGGCTTGCCGACGACGAGCGACGAATCTGCGTCAACCACGTCTGGAATCGTTTTCATTTTTTGCAGCAATTGATCCGCATACTTCGTGAGCTTTCCTAAATCAGGGCCGCCGATCACGAATTGAATATCGGAATTGCGATTGCCGCCGCCCGAAATCACCGCTACCGGCTGCACGCTGGTGCGCAAATCCTTTGAATAGTTTTTCAACAGGCCGCGCGCTTCGATCATTAAATCCTGCTGGCTCTTGCTGCGGTCTTTGATGTCCGCAAGCCGCACATAAATCGAAGCGAGATTGACGGTCTGCTGCTGGCCGCCGCCGATGGTCACGAGCGTGTCCGTCACGCCGTTCAGCTTTTGCCGTATGTCGCGCGCGATGCGTTCGGAGAGCGCAGAGGTCGCGGCAATCGTGTTGCCTTCGGGCGCGCGCACTGTCACTTCAAATTGCGATTGATCGTCAACGGGCAAAAAGTTTTTGCCGACGAACATAAAGAGCGGCACGATGGAAATGATGACGAGCACGCATAAACCGACGATCACCCAGCGATGCGCCATCGACCATTCGAGCATCCACTTGTATGTGCGATCAATCGGGCGATACCAACGCGATTCCTTTGAACCCTTTTCGCCGTCGAGCGCGTACTCGCGCCTTTCACTCGCGGGCGTATTCGCATCGCGTGCTGTTTCGTCGTCTTCTACATTGCCTTCCGCTTCTGAATCGAACGCGGCGATGCGCGATTCGTTGGCGAGCGCCGCGCCGTCGCCTTCGCTCGGTACGCTTCCAGTGCCTGCCGGAAGCGGGTCGTTTTTGCGTTTGAGAAGCCGCGCCGCAAGCATCGGCGTTAGCGTGAACGAAACGAGCAATGACACGGCAATCGCCGCCGAAGCCGTTAAACCGAACGAAGACATAAAGCGCCCGACGATGCCGCCCATGAATCCGACGGGCAGAAACACCGCGAGCAGCGAAAGCGTCGTCGCCATTACCGCGAGGCCGATTTCTTTTGTTCCGTCAATCGCCGCTTGAAACGGCGGCATACCTTTTTCTTCGACGAAGCGATAAATGTTTTCTAAAACTACAATCGCATCGTCAATCACGATGCCGACCATGAGCGTCAGGGCGAGCATCGTGATTTGATTGAGCGTGTAACCGAGCGCCGCCATTAAACCGAACGTGGCAATGATGCTTGTCGGAATCGCAAGCGCGGCGATCAGCGTTGAACGCGCGCTCCACAAAAAGATAAAAACGACGATGGACGCGAGTAGGCCGCCTTCTATTAAATGTCTTTCAATGGATTCGAGCGCGGCTTTAATGAAGATGGATTGATCGCCGACGACTTCGGCGTGAAAGCCCTGCGGCAGCGTCGGCTGAATTTCCGCGAGGCGCGCTTTAATCGCGTCTGCGACAGCCACTGTGTTCTGTCCCGATTGCTTCGCCACGACAAGCGTGACGGCTGGCTGACCGTTCAGGAAAGCTTGCGTGCGCTGCTCCTCTGCGCCGTCTTCGACGTAACCGATGTCGCTGATCTTGACGCTGTAATTACCGCGCGTCGCAACGGCGATATTATTAAACTGCGCCGGGTCTAAAATGCGCCCCAAAGTTCGCACGGTTAATTCGCGCGTGCCTTCGTCAACGCGCCCGCCGGGAACTTCCAGATTTTGCTGGCGCACGGCGTTCGCCACGTCAGCCGCCGAGACACCGAAGGCGCGCATTTTTTCAGGATCGACCCACACCTGAATTTCGCGCTCGCGCCCGCCGACGATTTCAACTTGCCCGACGCCGTTAATGGATTCAATGCGCTGCTTGATTTTTTTGTCGGCAACGTCCGTCACTTCGCGCAAAGACTTCGGCGCGGAAACGGCGATGCGCAAAACGGGCGCGGCATCCGTGTCCAGCTTCTGCACAATCGGAGCCTTCGCCGTTTCCGGCAAATCGGGAACAACGAGACTGACTTTATCGCGCACTTCCTGCGCCGCCACATCCGCGTTTTTGTCGAGCAGGAATGTGATGAAGACTTGCGACACGCCTTCAACCGATGTCGAGCGCAATTCGTCTATGCCGCTAATTGTATTGACCGCGCCTTCGACTTTGTCCGTGATTTCGGTTTCGATTTCCTGCGGCGACGAACCCGGATTCGCAACCGTCACAGTCACCGTCGGCAAATCTATTTTCGGAAACAGATCGACGCCGAGCGAGAAAAACGAGAAGGAACCGACGACCGTCAAAGCGAGAATAATCATCGTCGCAAAGACAGGACGCCGCACGCAGATTTCAGCAAGCTTTTGCATCGTTTAATAAACCTATTTGCTATTGCCTGACTTGCACGCCGTCGCTTAATTGATCGACGTTGCCGGTGGCGACGACTTCATCCGCCGCAATGCCGTTTTTGATTTCGATGAGGTCGCCTTCCGGCTGGCCTAGTTGAACTAGGCGTTCTTCGGCGCGCCCTTCCTTATTGATGACAAAGACGCGGCTCGAACCCGATTCCGTGCGGACTGCCTTTTGCGGAACGAGCACGGCGGGCGAAGATTTCGTTTGCAGCACGCGGACGGTGGCAAATTGTCCGGGCTTGAGTTCATTGTTCGGATTATCTATCTCCGCTTCGACTGTCAGCGTGCGCGAAGTAGCCGTGACGCTGGGCAGTATGCGCGCCACGCGCCCGCTGAAGGAGCGATCAGGATACGAAGAAATCATGACGGAAACGCTTTGCCCGACGCCGACGCTGCCGATTGATTGCTCCGGCACGTCTATGCGAACGCGCAAGGGATTCACGCGGACGATGGTCGCAATCTTCGACGCGGGCGTAACGTACTCGCCGACATCCGCCGGACGCTCCGCGACAAAGCCGCTGATGGGAGACGTGACGACGGCATCGCGTATGTTTTTGCGCGCCTGTTCGATTTGCGTCTGCGCAGAATCAACGGCGGCCTGCGCAGTCTGCACGGCGGCGTAGTTCTGGCGCGCGGCAGTCGTGGCGACTTCGAGTTGTTGCTGCAATTGATCGCGCTGCGCAAGCTGTTGATCGTAGGCCGCGCGCGACACATCGCCTGTCACAAGCAATTTCTCGAAGCGCGCTAATTGTTTATCGGCAAGCGCCAGTGCGACGCGCGCCGAACCGACTTCGGCGATGCGCGCCGGATCAAAATTTTGATTCGCGCGAAGCCCGATGCGCGCCTGCGCCTGACGAACGCCCGCTTGTTGCTGCTGCACTTGCGCCTGTGCTTGGTCTAGACGAATGCGCGCGTCCGAATCGTCTAGGCGCGCGAGGGTTGCGCCGCGCTGAACGAAGCTGCCGAGATCGACGCCGACGGCGACGACTTTGCCGGAAACTGCGGGCGCGACATCCGTCTGCTCGTCCGCCGCGAGGCTGCCCGTCGCTTCCGTGAATCGCGGCATATCGCGCATGACGGCGGCGGCAGTCGTCACGTCGATGACGGCGGGCGTCGCCGATTGCGCCGCCGCATCCTTTTTCTTCGACTCTGCTTTCGAGCCGCCGCATGACGCGAGGAGTAGCACGCTCAATGCGAGCAAGAGCAGCGCGATGAACCTGAATGATTTTGCGTTGTTGGAAGCACTCATTTTCTTTGTTTCTTCTTTGCGGAAGCGACGCGAGCGGGGTGCGTTTCCCTCTGCGTCGAAGTGTTTGGAACGGCAATGCCGTGAAGTAAAATTTCTGTGAATTCACGCGCCGCATCGTCATGCTCTATATCGAGCAAGTCACGCGATTTGTCGAACAAATTATTAATTAGAGAGTGGTGCATCACCATACCCATGAAGGCGCGCACGACGATTTTCGGATCGAGATTGCGAAACGCCTTCTGGCGCTCGCGCTCGCGCGTGTAGCCGCGCAAAAATTCCGCCAGCACGCGCACATTTCTGTCCCAGAACATGCGAAACAATTCGTGGCCTTCGAGCGCAGAGTAAAGCAGCAGGCGCATGAACTGCTGATCGTCTTCGTGATGCTGCAGCATCTGACGGGCAAGCGTCGTGAAGACCGCATGGTCATCGCCCGTCGCCATAATCTTCGCCATCGCCGCGCGCGTTTCCTCGAAGTCTGCGCCGCACGCTTTATCATCTAGGATGGCGGCGTAAAGCTCTTCCTTCGTGGCGAAGTGGCGAAAGATAATTGCTTCGGAAACATTCGCCGCCTGCGCGATTTGCTTCGTTGTTGTGCCGCGAAAGCCGCGCTCGGAAAAAAGACTCGTGGCGACGCGCACGATCTGCAAGCGACGCTCGCCGCCCGCCATGCGCGCGCCGGAAACAACCATCGCAGGCGGCGTAGATTTTCCGCCCCCCGCTGCTCTTCGCTTGCTAGCGCGTTCTTCTGTTTTCATTTGCTGTGCCATAAAGTAAGCACTTACTTACCACCCTTTGGCGGAGACTGTCAAGCGCCGGAGAAAGCGCAAACAGTAATTTTCCCTGTACGGTTCCCGGCCTTTGCGTTATATTGGCGCGTACCCTTTTGCGACAAAAATTTACGTAGAGGAACGCAGTGTGTGAGCGCGCATCGGGCTTTGCGCTTGCAAGTGCGGCGGCAACTGCGCATCGGCACATGGTTTGCTCAAAGCCGCGCGTAACACATTGAGTTCTTAAATCTTTATTAGGCGCATTTGTTTGCCTTAAGCGATGAATGCATGAACACCAAGGAGAATAACTGTTATGTCACAGAATAAACCGACAGGCGGATCGACAGGACAAGATAAAACGACGGCGGGCGGCGCTGGCACGGGCGCAACCGATGCCGGAACCACACGCGCGACAGGCAGCGGCGCAGGAACATCTGGCTCAACGGGCAGCACGGACGCAACGGGCGGCGCGGGCAGTCACGGCAGCAGCAGCACAGGCATGACGCCGAGCACTTCGGGCGGCGCTGGCGGCGGGCAGCAGGGCGCGGCTGGCACGGCGGCGGGACTGCAAGCGCAGGCGCAGGAATATGGACAGAAGATCGCCGACGCCGCAACGCAGGCCAAAGACTACGTGAGCGACAAGGTTTCCGTTGTCGGCGACAAGATCAAAGACTTGCAGAACAAAGACCTCAACGAAGTCGCCGACCAAGCGAAGGACTATGCGCGTCAGAAACCCGCTCAAGCGATTTTAATCAGCGCCGGTGTCGGACTCGTGCTCGGCTTGCTTCTTCGCAGCGGACGCCGCTAAACGCGCGTGTACACCTTACGCCGCCGGAATAAGTTTTCAGATTTAGATTTTTGGCGGCGTTCATAGACATCGAAACAAGGAGGAGGCACGAGCGATGGCCGACTTAGAAAGAACTACCGCCGCCGCGCCCGCCCAGACAGCAGCGCAGACAGACATCGAAGGTCTGCCTGCGCTCTTCGGGCGTTTGGGCGATGATGTAGTCAAGCTGCTTGACGCCAAGTTCAGCTTGCTGAAGGAAGAAGTCAAGGAAGACGCCAACGGTTACATACGCAGCGCTGTAATGATCGGCATCGGCGGCGTTATTGCCGCCGTCGGCTTTGCATTGCTCAACGTAGCAATAGCTTTTTTTGTTTCCAAGCTTTTTACGTTCGACGACGCGCGGCTCAATTATGCGCTCGGCTTTCTCGTGACAGGCGTGGCGTACTTAATCATTGGCGGCATTCTTATAGTAGTAATGAAAAACCGTTTGGCGGCGCGCAATCCCGTGCCGGAACGAACCGTTGACGAACTCGGAAAGGACAAGCAATGGCTGAAGAAAGAAATCTAGCGACCGCGCGCGCAACCGACGCGGACACTACCAATACAACTGAGACCGACTCGACCAAAGCGGATTTGCAGCGCAAGATGGAAGAAGCGCGCGAATCCATTTCGCAAACCGTGTCGGACATCAAAGACACTGTTACCAATCAATATCAATCCGTCAAAGAAAGCGTCAACGATGCGCTCGACTGGCGCGAACAAGTGCGCAGACATCCGGCGGCGTGGAGCGCGGGCGCGTTGACCGCAGGCGTTCTCGTCGGCTACGGAGTCGGCGCTGTCTTAATGGGCGGCGGCTCGGATTATGAGCGGGACTATCGCGCGTATGATGAAGACGACGTCTCGGACGATGACAGCAATTCGTCGAGCACGCGTTATGCTTCCTACGAAGGCGGGCGCAGCTACGGCAGCAGCCGCAATTCTTCAACGCGCTCTTACGCAGGCACAGTCGGCGCGGGCGCATCATCTCCTTATGCACGCAGCAGCAGCGACAGCGATTACCGCCCGTCCTACAGCAGCGGCTATGCGGGCGCGCACGAGAACGAAGATGCGGACAAGCCCGGCTTGATCGAAAAATTCAAAGGCACGCACGCCTTCGACCGTCTGCAAACGGAAGTATCGGCGCTCGGCGACCGCTTTATAGACGAAATTTCAAGCGTCGGGCAAAACGTCGTTTTGCCCGCGCTGCTCGGCAAAGTCAAGGAATTATTCGGCGTCGATCTTTCAAACAAATCCGGCGGCTCATCACAGCGTCAAAGCACGGCAAGCACATCGGCTTACCGCAGCAACGCATCTTCCGGCAGCACGCAGAACCAGACCGCTTCCGGCAGCACTGCTACCGGAACCGCCAACAGCTATGGCACAAGCGAGAACACGGACTACAACGCGACCTCGCGCGACCGCGACGAATACGAACGCGGCGGATCGAGCAGCGACCGTAGCAATCCGTAAACCTTAAAGATTTTGCACGCAGCAAACGGGCGAGGCTCACATCGGGCTTCGCCCGTTTGCTTTGTGTCCTCCCTGTTATGTGTCTCTATCAGCGCGCGAATCTTATTATTGACATCATGCTTTGCCGACCATAAACTTGCCTGCGCGTCTCACGGGTAATGTAATCTTTTCAATAAACAACTCACCAAAGGATTCTTCGATGATAAAGCACGACACCAGTTCGCACGGCAAACGCTTTTTCGTTTCCTGCATAACATTCCTTTTTTTGACGGCGACGCCACTTTGCATTTTCGCGCAGCAACCGGCGCCGACACCGCCGCAGCAGGAAGGCACAGGCAATTACGTCGCTCAACGCAACTATGCTTTCAGGCTCTACGACGAAAACAATTTCATGGCGGCGCTTCCGCTCTTTGAAAAGCTGGCCATCGCTAATCCGTCGGATCGGGAAGTAAACGCGCGTCTCGGATTTATATTGATCGGCAGCGCAACTTCTTATAAAGACCCGGATCAGCGAAAAAAAGTGCGTGCGCGGGGACGCGGCTTTCTGGTGCGCGCCCAACAACTCGGAGCCGACGATGCTTTGACCAAAGAGATGCTTGAGCGCACTCCTTTGGACGGCAGCGATGTGGGCGACGCAAGCTTTTCAAACAAACAGGAAATAGACGAAGCGATGCGCGAAGGCGAAGCGGCGTTCTCGCGCGGTGATTTCCCGAAAGCTCTCGCCGCATACGGGCGCGCTTTGAAGGCAGACCCGAAACTATATGAAGCAGCCTTGTTCACGGGCGATGTTTATTACAAATCCGAGCAGCCTGACAAAGCGGGCGCAGCCTTTGCGCAGGCCATTGCGATTGACCCGGATCGTGAGACCGCCTACCGATACTGGGGCGATGTATTGATGAAGCAGGGCAAGACGACGGAAGCGCGCGACAAGTTTATCGAAGCTTATATCGCCGCGCCTTACAATCGTCTCGCGCAGGCCGGTTTCGTTCAGTGGGCAAACCATAACGGAGTAAAGCTCGCTCATCCGAAAATAATTGTTCCGACAAATGTTTCATCGCCGGAAAAAGGTAAAGTCAACATTACGCTCGATCCGTCGATACTCGGCAAATCGGATAACGGCACAGCCGCGTGGATGATGTACGGGCTGGCTCGCTCCGCGTGGATCAACGGCAAATTTGCGAAGACGTATCCGAATGAAAAGGATTATCGCCATAGCCTTGCCGAAGAAGCCGATGCGTTGCGCATGGTCGTCGAATCCGTCAAAACGCAGACGAAGGACAAGCGCGGCAAAACGCTTGATCCGTCGCTGGCAGCGCTGTCTAAACTAAACGACGATGGATTGCTCGAAGCCTATATTTTGATTGCGCGTCCCGACGCCGGAATCGCGCAGGACTACGCCGCTTACCGCCGGGCGAATCGGGATAAATTGCGGCGCTACGTCACCGAATACGTTTTGCGTAACGGCGGCGACGATAGCAGCAGCAAGTAACTCTACGGACAAACTTACGCCGTGTTATCGAAGCCGTGAAGCGTTCATTAAATTTTCGGCGGCGTCGCTAACGCGCCGCACGCCTTGCTTTGCAGTCGGGGTATTAACCCCGCCCTTGACTAAAGGGAACATCGTTCCCTCTGGACTCCCATTGTTTCTATTCGGCGACCCCGCAGCAAGCTGACGGGGAATTTAAGATTAAAGAGTGCGATGCGGACTGCTTCCGGCGACGGCATTGATTTTCTTTTGAAAACAGTAAGGAGTAGGACAATGGTAGACGATAAATCTTCCCAGTCAACGCTTCCTTTTTCTGCCAGAACGGTTCGCGCGCATTTGCGAAGCGGCGTTCGTGGCGAGACGCGTTTGACCGAGTTTCTGGCGCAGAGGCTCGCTTCGCTTCATTCCGTGCCGATCTCAATCGCGGATTTCGCGCCCGTGTACGTTGACTTGCGTATGCGCAGTTCGATTAATTTGTTGAAGGGTACGCCGCACGAAAAGCCGCCTTGGGAAGAAGATGAGCAAAGCGCGATGCGCCGATTTGTCAGGGAAGGCGACGTTGTTTTCGACATCGGCGCGAACATAGGGCTGCACACTGTGTTGCTGTCGAAGCTGGTCGGCGCAAAAGGAAAAGTGTTTGCCTTTGAGCCTAACACGGAACTTTTGCCGAACCTCGAGCGCACCGTGTCGGGATTGAACAACGCGACGCTGCATTCGATAGCACTCTCGAATCAATCCACGCAATCGACATTGTTCGTTCCCGAAGATGACACGATGGCGAGTTTATCTGCCGAGTACATGCCGGACACGCGAGCAATTGTTTGCGAACAGCGCCGCATGGACGATTTGATTGATGAGAAAATTCTTCCGCGCCCCGATTTTATCAAGTGTGATGTCGAGGGCGCGGAACTATCTGTGTTCGAGGGCGCGCGAAAAACTCTCGAACACGCGGAAGCGCCCGTCGTTTTGTTCGAGATCAATGTGTGGAGCGCAAACAGTTTCAATTTAAGCGTCGGCGACGCGAAATATTTTCTCGCCGCTCTGGAATCGCCGCTCTACAAGTTTTTTGAACTCAAAGAAAACGAATTGCGGCGCGTTGAAACAATTGACGCGCAGTATTCAAACGTGCTGGCGATTCCGCAATCGAAAATCAATCGCTGGCCGGAGTTTGCCATAGCCGACCGCGTTCCTTTATAAGAAGGCACTGCGGTAGTCACACAAAACAAAAAGGTGACGAGAAAAGTCGGGCCATAATACCTACGGCTGATAACTTCAGTTCTTTAAGGACGGAAGTTATCAGCCGTAGGTATGTTTTCGTAAACGACTTTCACCGTCTACGTCAGCGCGCGGCGCGGAATCATGGAGCGCTGACCGTTACGTTGTCAAAAGTTCCTGCGGCAAGTGTTGTGTTAACGTGACTCACAACAGCCAGACCGATGTAGACATTACTAGCCATCGTGATGGATGTGCTTGCAACCGGCGTCCAATTAATGCCGTCGCCGGATATAAAGCCGCTAATAGTGCTGCCGTTTCTAACCAGCTTTACCCAGTAAGGTCGTCCCGCTCCTCCGGCTGCATATGGAAAGCTTCCGCCGCGCGAGATGAATTCAAACGATGCGCCAGCATTCGGGTTAAGGGCTAGCGTAACGTGCTGTGAGCCTCCGGTCAGATTTTCCCTAATCATTATTCCGGCCTTTGCGCCGCCGCCATTGCCAGCAGGACTAGGGATACCTGTGACGCGGGCTATTATCTGACCGTTTCCATTTAATGTTTGGTACACATAATGGAATGAATCGGGATTATTCATATCGCCACTCATGTCTATTCCCGAAGCGTTGACTGTGAATGTCTGGTTTGAGTAGCTAGCGCTTCCTGCTACGCCGACGTTGCCGATGTCTTGATTCAGCCAAGGGCTAGGCAGCGAAGCTTGCGTAAGGCTAATCGAATCGAAGTCCGCGATTATTCCTTCCACTCCCGCCGCATCGAGTACAAGCCGCAATACATGCGTGCCGCTTGTTAGCATCACACCGCTCTTGCTTACCGTTTGAAATGCCGACCATGAGCCGGTTGTCGGTGCTTTTAGCGAACCCGTCACATCGACGCCGTCAATTTCAAAATGGAATGTACCGCCCTCTAATCTTGAGGCGACGCTCGCTCCGATATTGTAAGTGCCTGCGGACTGCACATTAAGCGTATACTTCAGCCACTCTCCGGGGAACGCGTTGAAAACAACGTAACCGTTGCCCGCCGAGGTTACTGCCCTTACGTCAACATTCGTGGTTCGGTATGCGTTGCCGTTGTTACCAACGTCCGTGTCGTGATAGGCGACGCCTTCGCCTCCATTGTCAAAGTTCTCCGCTTCGATTACTCCGGGAACTGCGGCGGGCGTCCCCGTGAACGGTGACGATATAGGATTCATCGCCGCATTGATCGCACCTATATCCGCACCGAGGTCTTTGCCGTCCGTTCCGGCATTTTTATATGCGCTGTTTGAAGCGAGGCGGTAGTTACCTCCGGCACGATCAACGAAGCCGACACTATCATAAGTTGTTGGATAGAAATTGCCTGCCGGATACCACGTTGACGGATCAGAAAACCGTCCGTAGGGCGGTGGGCCAGCTCCGACCAAAGCGTTCTTGGTAAAGGCATAACCCAGAAAGTACCTGTCAAATGTACTTGACCTTCCCTGATCTGTGCCAGTCCCTGTACCTGCGCCCACGACACCATAATAGCCATGCTGAACGATGGTATTGGTGAACACGAAATTTACACTTGGATCACTAAGAGGGATTTTTACCGTGTCCCCAGAATTTAAGACGGTGTTGTGGTTGATTTTGACGTTGTCTGCCGAAGCGATCTGCATAAAGTCTCCACTCAAGCTATCAAACAGATTGTTTTCTATCTTGATATGGTTTGCTCGCGTCGTCGCTCCTCCCTCAAAACCGTTTATCAAAACACCTCTGGGAGCATTGCGTATGATGTTGTTGGTAATCGTTACATGCTCGGTTACACACCATGGTGCTGCTCCGTCTGCACCGTTTGATTTAAGCACGAGTGCTACGTCCTGTGCTTGAAACCAGGTTCGCTCGAAAACATTGCCGTTGAGTGCTTTGCCCTCGCGCTTGTTCTTGAATGAATGTGACGAAAGATGCACAGAGAATGGCGGTTAATAAAAGGTGTGACGAAAAGAGGTTGCGAAGAAATTGACGATGGGACATGTGAAGACTCCTTTTGAATTTCAAGCAAAACATAAATTGAGTGGGCGGGGAGAACGGGCTGAACAGTATTGCAGGCTTACCTGTAAGTCAACATAAAACCACGATCACTCTTGAAGCTTTTCAAAGCGGCGGGTCATCACTTGGTTCAACCCTCCTCCAGCTTCATTAAAAAGCGAACCGCGCCGATGAAGTCTATCTTCCCCGGCGCGTGTTTCCCTTTCGTGTGCTTTGATGGGAGAACTAACTTGCGATTTGATTGATGCTTTTTGTTTCTGTGGCCTGCGCGGGGATGACGGGCGTCGCTTCGGCGCGATAGCCGCACGCTTCGTTCTGGCAGTAATGAACGGTTCCTTCCTTCTTCGTCGTCTTTTCCAGAAGAAACGGCGCGTTGCACTGCGGGCACGGCGTGATGACGGGCTTATCCCAGAAAACCACATCGCACTTCGGATATTCCGAGCAACCGTAAAAAGCTTTGCCGCGTTTTGATTTCTTGACGACGATCTCGCCAGAGCATCCGGGGCGCGTGCAGGCGAGGCCGATGGTTTCGCGCTTGATATGTTTACAAGTAGGATAGTTCGAGCATGAAATAAATTCGCCGAAACGCCCGTGCCGCTGCACGAGTTGCGCGCCATCAATCGGGCATTTTTCGTCGAGCACAACGGGCGCGGGCGCAACCACGCCGCTCTTGGCGATCTTGCGTATGTTGCGGCATTCGGGATAACCCGTGCAGCCCAAGAATTGACCGAAGCGCCCGCGCTTTAAGGCCATAGGCTTGCCGCACAAATCGCATGTTTCAGGTTCTTCAGCTTCGCCGTTCGTCGAACCGACTGCCACAGAAGCATCCGCAGTCGTTGCCGCATCGCCGTTCGCGCTGGCGGGCTTCGCAATTTCGCGCGTCGTGCGGCATTCAGGATAATTAGTGCAGGCGAGGAATTGACCGAAGCGCCCGAACTTAATGACCATGCCTGCGCCGCATTTGTCGCAAATCTCATCCGTCGGAATCGCCTGTTGCTTCGCGGCCTTCATCTCGACTTCGGCGGTCTTCAAATCCTCCGCAAACTTTTTGTAAAATTCCGCGAGCGCGGAAGTCCAAGTGCGCTTGCCTTCTTCGATTTCGTCCAATTCTCTTTCCATCTGCGCCGTATAAGCTTCATTAAAGAGATCATTGAAACTTGCGACAAGGAGATCGTTGACGGTCGTGCCGAGACCCGTCGGATGAAAACGCCCTTCGTGTTTTTCGACGTACTCGCGGTCTAAAATCGTCGTCATAATCGCCGCATACGTCGAAGGCCGTCCGATGCCTTTTTCTTCGAGAATTTTAACGAGCGTCGCTTCCGTAAAGCGCGGCGGCGGTTCCGTGAAATGCTGTTCGGGCGAAAGTTTTTTGAGTTCGAGTGTTTCGCCTTTTTCGACGCGCGGGAGTTTGCGTTCGGCTTCCTCGTCTTCCTCTGTTTTTTCGTCGCGGCCTTCCTGATAAATTTTCAGAAAGCCGTCGAACTTTTGCACCGACCCGCTCGCGCGAAACACAAAGCGTCCGGCGGTGATGTCAATCGTCGTTTGATCGAAGATCGCCGCCGTCATCTGCGACGCGACGAAGCGCTGCCAGATAAGGCGATAAAGTTTCAATGCTTCCTTGTCTAAAAATTGCGCGAGCGAATCGGGCGTGCGCGAAACATCCGTCGGGCGAATCGCTTCGTGCGCGTCCTGCGCATCTTTTTTCGAGCGGTAATGAACGGCCTTTTCCGGCAAATAGTTTGCGCCGTACTGCCCGCCGATGAAGTCGCGCACTTCCGTTAAGGCCGCATCCGAAACGCGCGTCGAATCCGTGCGCATGTACGTGATAAGTCCGACGGAGCCTTCCGAGCCGAGTTCGATTCCCTCGTAAAGCTTCTGCGCGACGATCATCGTTTTCTTCACGGCGTAGCCGAGTTTGCGCGCCGCTTCCTGCTGCAACTTCGAGGTGATGAACGGCGGCACGGGATTGCGCTTGCGTTCCTTTGTCGCCACATCACCAACAACGTAAGTTTGCTTGTTTGCTTCGGCGACAATCTCTGCGGCCTGCGCGTCTGTGCCGATTAGGATTTCGCTTTTCTTCGCTTCCTGATCGAAATTTCCCGTCTTGACTGTTTGCTCGCCGATCTTCAAAAGGCGCGCATCGAAGTGGGGCGGCAAGTTGGCCGCGAGGTTTGCCGTCACCGTCCAGTATTCCGTTTTAACGAAGGCTTCGATTTCGCGTTCGCGCTCGACGACCATGCGTAAGGCAACTGATTGCACGCGGCCTGCGCTCAGGCGTCCGCCGACTGTGCGACACAGAAGCGGCGAGACCTTGTAGCCGACGAGACGATCAAGCAAGCGTCTCGCCTGCTGCGCATCGACAAGGTTCGCGTCAATCTGCTTCGGCTCTTTGAAGGCATCCTGCACGGCGCGCTTTGTGATCTCGTTGAACATCACGCGAAACGTCGGCTTCTTCGGGCGCTTCGGCACGATCTCTTCGGCGAGATGCTGGCAGATGGCTTCGCCTTCGCGGTCAGGGTCGGCGGCGAAATAAATGGTGTCGGCTTCCTTCGCGGCCTTTTTCAAGTCGGCGACGACTCTTTTGTTGTTGCGCTTTTTCGTGTCGGGGATAACTTCGTAGGTCGGCGCGAAATCGTGCTCGACATCGATGCCCAAACCCTTCGACGGCAAATCCTTGATGTGGCCGATGGACGCCATCACACGATAATCCTTGCCGAGATACTTATTGATTGTTTTCGCCTTCGCGGGCGATTCGACGATAACCAGATTTTTTGTCATTGTTAATTTTCGCTGGAATTTACGGGACGGGCGAAAGCCTAGACTTCGCCGCTTCTACTAATGAAACATTCGTTTAGATGCGACAGCAAGCATTAACGCCCGCCGCCCGAAATTATTTATGCTCGCCGCCCGCGTTTGCTTTATCGTTGCGACTTTATCACAAAGCACACACGCGCAAAGGCAAGCGCATTTGACTCTCTGAAAGCTTCCGTGTCAACCGCAGAAGCAAACAACAGGCGCTTTACGAAAATAACATCAGAGGCCGCTCGAAAGTCAACTCAAGCGAATTTTCTGTGCCTGCCTGAGAAAAAATAATGGACGGCACACGTGCCGAATACTTTATTGCGGCGGCTTATAAAAAAGCTCCGCGAGGTGCAAAATGTCTGAGACGTTTCGCACCTCGCGGAGTTGAACGATACTAGCATTCAACTTAGGCTTCGATTATTCGCCTACCGCTCAAGCCACCTACGACAACATCTGCGCCACTGCCTGTTCCACGTGAATCCTTGTCGTATCTAAGAATGGTATTCCTCCGGCATCTACGTCCCGCAGGATTAAGGGCAGTTCTGTTCCGCCTAGAATCAAGCCTTGAATGTCCGTCTTTTCCTTTAATCGCCCGACTATCTGGAGCAAGCACTCGCGCGTTTCGGGCAGAAAAATGCCATTGATTAATTCACTCATGTATTTGTCGTGAATGTAATCCTGATCTTTCAAGTCAGGCACGATCAAAGTGATGCCATGTCTTGAAAAGACTTCAGGATAAAAGTGTCCTTGCATGGTAAAGCGCGTGCCGAACAAGCCGACTCTTTTCAATTCTAAACCGCGCGCCGCCTCGCACGCCGACTCCACTATGCTAAGGAGTGGGATAGGCGACTCGCGTTGAACGTCCTCAAAGACAATGTGCGGAGTGTTGGCAGCCAGTAAACCGAAATCAACTCCCGCGCGGGCAAGCTTATGAACTTCTTCCAGCAAATACTCTGTGACACGGGTAAGCTCATTCGCTCCTATCAAATCCAGCAGCTTCTTCAAATTGATACTGTTGATAATGAGAGGCGGGTAACTGCCATCCGGTTTCCGTGCGCGGTATGATGAGATAATTAAGCGATAGTATTCGATTGTGGATTCCGGCGCGATACCGCCGATGATTCCAAGTGTCTTCATTCTCATCTCTCCAATAATAGTTGTGTGAGAATCAAGAAGCCGCCGAACAAAGGCGAGGCGAACGGGATTGTCAGATTTTGAAGCGCGACGAATGTTTTTGGATACTCTAACGCGGTATGTATTTAAGCAGCGCCTTTTGCCAGTTCGAGGCGTTGCCACAAAATGTTTTCGTCCGGGAAATGAATTCCCGCGTTGTCGCGCAAGTCTGCGGCGGCGACGACGATAATGGTCAGTTCACTAAACACATCGGCGCAGGGCGGGCATTCTACGAGATGCACTCGAACGAGCGTATATTCTTCCCCGTTGAGCGCATCGTCACGAAAGTCGCTGAGTAATTCGATGATTCGGATACAGTCCATTGTCGTTAAATTCCCTTCCCTGTTACATCCATGTCCGTTCAATTCTAAATTTAGTTGAATGCGGCTTGCTGTCGGATAAGCCCTCGGAGTTTCAAACGCGCTTTGTGCAGTTGCGATTTAGAGGTGCCTTCGGAAATGCCGAGCATCTTGGCGACTTCGCCGTGTTCGTGGCCTTCCACATCGTGCAAGACAAAAACATTGCGGTAGCCCGGCGGCAGTTTGCTGATCGCATTCTCCAGAATAATTTTATCGACAATCGGCATACGATTCTGATTCTCTGTTCCCTGCACGATCTGAATCGGAGTTTGATCTTCGTCCATCGTGAATTCCGGGCGGCTCTTGCGCTTTCTGAAGTGCATCAATACTTGATTCACCGTCATGCGATGGAGCCACGTCGTAAAGGCAGACTCGCCGCGAAAGCTGCCGATCTTTTTATATAGATGCGTGAAAGTCTCTTGAGTGAGGTCTTCGGCTTCTTCAGGCCTTCCGGTCATGCGTAAAGCGAGCGAGTAAACGCGTCGAAAGTGGCGGCGGTATAAATCCTCGAACGCTGTCATATCGCCGCCCGAAGACTTTTGCGCCAGCTCGTAATCACTCGGCTCTGTTTTTTCTACTTCAACTACGCTCATGTTTCATTCACCCCTTGCAGCTTTCGCGTCAATGCACTTGATTATCCACAAGAAAGGCGCAAGTTCAAAATGACGGCGCTCTTTCAATTTGCATTCCTTACACAAACGGGCGCGCGGCCTCGATTGTTTGCACGGCATTTTCTCTTCGGCGATGCTGCCGCCGCAATCTGAATTCTTCCAACTGAAGCGAGATCGTCGGCACAACGAGCAGAGTCACAAAAGTCGATAATAACAGGCCGCCGATAACGGCGATGGCGAGCGGGCGCTGCATCTCTGCGCCCGCGCCCAAACCGATGGCGAGCGGCGCAAGCCCGAAGATGGTGCAGAGCGTCGTCATCAAAATAGGCCGCAGCCGCACGCGCCCTGCTTCGCGCAAGGCAGCAGCGAGCGGCGTCTCTCGCTCGCCGCGCAACTTGCCCGCGTAGTCGAGCAAAATAATCCCGTTTTTGACGACCAGACCGATCAGCATAATGAGTCCCATGAACGATGAGATATTGAGCGGCGTCCGCGTCAGCCACAACGCGAGCAGCGCGCCGACAAGCGAGACGGGCGCGGCAAAGAGAATCACGAGCGGCTCTTTGTAAGAACGAAACTGCACGACGAGCACGACGAAGACAAGCGCGATGGCGAGGCCGAAGACCATCAGCAAACCACGAAACGCCGTTTGCTGGCTTTCGTATTGCCCGCCGAGTTCGTAAACCACGCCGGGCGGCAAACGCGTCTTCGCAAGCAAGCCCTGAACGTCTGCGGTGACGGAGCCTAGCCCGCGCCCGCTTAAGCCAGCCGTGAGCGCGACCATCTGCCTTTGATCCTGCCGCACAAGCTCGCTTTGTCCTGCTTCGCGGCGGATGTCTGCGAAGGCGGCGAGCGGTTGCGTGACACCGCTTGGCGTAGTGATCGGGACATTGCTAATCTTCGAGTAATCGAACCGCGTTTCATCCGGCAAACGCACGCGCACGCCCGTCAATTTGTCGCCCTCGCGCACCTGCGTTATGCGATGGCCGAGCAGCGCGCCGCTTAATTGGGTAGAAATCGCTTGCACTGTTAGTCCCGCGCGTTCGGCGCGCACGGCGTCTATGCGCGCGACGAGTTCCGGCGAGCCTGCGCTGACGCCGTTGTAAAGTTCGACGATGCCGGGAATCTTTTCGATTCGTTCGCCGAGTCCCGTTGCCGCATGTTGCAGCACTTGCAAATCGTTGCCGAACAATTTGACTTCGACGGGACGCGGGCTGCCCGCCAAGTCTTCGATCACGTCCTGCAAAAGTTCGACAAACTCGACATGCGCGGCGGGCAAGGTGCTCTCGATCCGGCGGCGCACATCGTCAACCACTTCTTCGGATTCACGGCTTCGCTCGTTTTTCAAACGCACGAGAATGTCGCCTTCGTTTTGGTCTGTGACGAAGAAGCCGAGTTGCGATCCGGTGCGCCTTGAAAAAGCGGCGACCTCCGGCGTATCGCGTAAAATCGTCTCCATCTTTGCAACAACGGTGTTTGTTTCCGCCAGCGATGTTCCCGGCGGCAAACGGTAATCGAGCACAAAGCCGCCTTCGTCCATCTCCGGCAAAAATCCCGTCTCCAAACGCGTGTAAACGAACGCGCCGAGCAAGACGGCGATGAGCGTCGCAGCGATTGCCGTGCGCTTGTGATTGAAAACCCAATCGAGCATCATCGTGTATCGACGTTCGAGGCTCGCCAGCAAATTTTGAATGCGCCGCGCCAGCCTGCCGCTTGATGCTTCCATCGCGCCCGCTTCGTCTTCCGGCTCGATACGGCTGTCATCATCGCGTTGCGCGGCGTATACATTGATAGAATTATTCTCGCCGGAATTGTTGTGCGTTTCCGGCAAAAGCTGATCGGCGAGCAGCGGAATCAATGTCAACGCGAGGAAAAGCGAGACGAGCACGGAAACCGTCAGCGCCACAGAAAGCGCCGCGAAGAATTGCCCGACGACTCCTTCGAGCAAAATGAGCGGCAGAAAAACAACGACTGTCGTCAGCGTCGAGCCGACAACCGCGCCCGTTAATTCGCCGACGCTGCCGTAAATCGCTTCGCGCCTGTTTTCCGTTTCACGTCGGCGCAAGTGCCGCTCGATGTTTTCCACGACGACCACCGCATCATCTATTACTAACCCGATGGCGACGGCGACACCACCGAGGCTCATCAAGTTGAACGTCTGCCCGAACAAACGCATGAAGAAGAAAGTGATAACGACGGTCAGCGGAATCGTTGTCGCGGCGATCAAAGTAATGCGCAGATGTCCGAGAAACGCGAGCAGCACGAAGACGGCGAGCACTCCGCCGATCAAGATTGCATCCCGCACGCTGGCGATGGAATCGCGCACCAGCGCCGCTTGATTGTAAACGCGCTCGATCTTGATGCCGCGCGGCAATTCAGTGCGAAGCGCCGCCATCACAATGTCAACTTCATCAGCAATGGCGACTGTATTGCCGCCGATTTGTCTCGTCACGCTGACAATCGCCGCTGGCACGCCGCTTCCCGTAAAAACGCTCGTGCGATCTTCCGCGCCGTATTTTACTTCGGCGACATCCGCGACGCGAATCGGCGTGCGATCCGCGCTGCCGTCTTCCGGCTTGCCTTTCGTTGAACTCGGGGTTGCAACGACGATGCGGCGTATGTCTTCGATGGAGAGCGCTTCGCCTGTCGCAAGCACGTTGTACTGCTGATAATTGCGGCTGACGCGCCCGATGGAAGCAACCGCGTTCGTTTGTCCAATCGCGTCTTCGATCTGTCCTATCGCGAGATGATTCGCGGCGAGGCGTTCGGGTGCGACGACGACTTCTATCTCGCGCACGTCACCGCCTTCGATGCGCACTTGCGCTACGCCCTGCAAGCGGGCGAGACGCGGGCGAATCGTGTACGTCGCAAGCTCGCGCAAAGTGGTCGGCGGCGCGCCCGTCAGGTTGTAGCTGATGATCGGAAAAACAGAAGGCGTCAAACGCTGCACGCCAACTTCGAGACCGGCGGGCAAATTAGGTTGCACTTCGCCGACCTTCGCCTGCACGAGTTGCAGAGCAAGCTGCATGTCCGTGCTCGGCGCAAACTGCACGGAGACTTGCGATGAGCCGCGCACGGTGCGCGAAGTAACGCGCGCAATCTGCACGCCCTGCAAAGCGCTGACGGCGTCTTCGAGCGGGCGCGCGACGGCAACGACCATATTGCGCGGCTCTAATTGTCCGCCTTCCGCGACAACGATGATGCGCGGAAATTCGACTTCCGGGTAGATGCTCGAAGGAAGTTGAAAAACGCTGTAAAGCCCTGCGACGCACAGCAGCGCGACAATCAAATAAGTCGCTTTGTGATGATGATCGGCAAAGCGTGCGATGTTCATTTTTCTTTGCGCTCGTTCGTGTCCTTGTCCGCGTCCTTGTCCGCGTCCTTGTTCGCTGCGTCAGGCGCATCCTTCGTCGTTTCGATTTCCCTAATCTTCGCGCCGTCGCTTAAACCGAAAGCGCCGGTTGTGACGACTGTCTCGCTGTCCTTCAGGCCGCTTGTAATCTCCACGCGCCCCACGTCGCGTATGCCAATTGTCACCTTGCGCTTTTCAACAGTTTCTTCGTCTTTGTTTTTATGCTGCACAACAAACACGAAAACCTCATCGCCTTCGGTGACGAGCGCCGCTTCCGGCACGACGAGCGCGTTTGCGTGAATCTCGACGGCGATGCGCGCGTCTGCGTAAAGCCCTGCCTTCAATTCGCCGCGTTCGTTTGGTAAGCGCACGCGCACGCCGACGGTGTTTGTTTGCGGATCGACGGCGGGCGCAACGCTCACGACGCCGCCGGAGAATTCACGTGCGGGAAACGGTTCGACTTTCACCGATGCGAGATTGCCCGTTTTGACTTGGCCTAAATACTGCGCCGGAAGATTCGCCACGAGATCAAGGGATGTGGCGTCGATTATTTCAAAAACAGGCGTCGCCGGATCGACTGTCTCGCCGTCGTTGATTGCGCGACGAGTCAGCGTTCCATTAATGGGCGCGCGAATCGAGGAGCGCGCGAGTTCGGCGCGCGCGACATTGAGCGCCGCTTCCGCACCCGCGACGCCGCTTACGGAAACGCTTGCCTGCGTGCGCGCTTCGCCGATGCCGCGCGCCGCCGCTGCGCGTGCCGCATCGAGCGCGGATTGTGCCTGCGCGACGGCTCCGCTCGTGATTGTCGCTTGCGTCTGCGCTTCCTCGACTTCCTTGCGCGCAGCGATGCCGCGCTCGAATAATCTTTGCAGTCTGGCGAGATTGTTTTGCGCCTGTGATTGATTGGCGCGCGCCTGCGCAATCGCAACTTCCGCCTGTCTGATTTGATCCGTCGCAACCGGCTGGCTCTGTCTCGCGGAAACCGTTCGTGCCTGCGTCGCAGTGGCGCGCGCTTGCTGTAAGGCTGCTTCAGCTTGCGTTGTTTGCGCCGCGAGCACGCTGCGGTCAAGCTCTGCGAGAGTTTGTCCGGCTCGAACATGCTCGCCCGTTTGCACTAGGACATGCGTGACGCGCCCTGCGACGCTTGCGCTGAAACTCGCTTCGCGTCCGGGCAAAGCGTTGAGCGTGCCGCTTGCCTCGACATACTCGCGCATTTCCGTTCTCACGGACGGCGCAACTTCGACTTCGACAATCGCCTCCGCCGCTTCCGTTTCGTTTTTCGCGCGATGAACGGCGAGCCATGCGACGAGCAGGCACAGGGCAATCAGCGATGCGGCGATCACAATCGCGCGAGTGGAAAATCGGCGTCGTCGCTCTGCTCCATTCAGCGTTTGATCGGGCGATGAATGGGCGCGCGTTGATCGAACGCTATTACCCGCATCGTTCAAGCCATCGTTTATGTTATCGCCCGCGTTGCGCGCTTCGTTCATCTCAGCTTTACTCCGGCGGTTTGTTCGAGTTCGGCGCGCGCCGATTGATAATCAAAGAGCGCCTGCAAATAACCTTGCCTGATTTCTCTCGCGCCGCGCTGCGCATCGACGACGGGAAGAATGCCTGTTTGACCTGCGCGGTAAGCTTCTTCGGACAATGCACGCACGCGCTCGGCATCCGGCAGCAAATTCGTTTCGTAGAATTCCACTTGTGTGCGCGCCGCTTCGAGCCTGAGCGCCGCCTGACCTATTTCCGAAGCGATGCGCTGGCGTGAGGCGTCGCGCTCGGCAATCAACTGCTCGATAAGGGCGTTGCTTCTCGCGGTTTCGCCACGCGCACGATTGAAGATTGGAAGCGGCAGCGCCACTTGCATCTTGAAACCATAATGATTCGGCAAACTCGAATCAATGCTTTCAATGCCCGGTTCGAGCAGCAGATCGGGAATGCGTGAAGCGCGCGCCAGTTTCAAGCGGCTGCGCTCGACATTCAACTGCTGTTCGGCGGCTTGCAGTTCCGCATTTTCCCCGAGCGAGCGCGCGATGAGTTCCGAAAGCGCGACGGGCGGCGGCGCTCTGATGAAAAGAGATTCCTGCAAATCAATCGCGGCATCCGGCGGGCGGTTTAGTAATTGATTCAAACCGGCGCGGGCGATTCTTTCGCTATTTTCCAATCGGGAAAAATCGTTTGTCGCGCGCGCGACGGCAAGCTTCGCCTGCAATACTTCAAACTGCGCGATGTCTCCTGCCTCAAAGCGCGCCTGCGCAATTCCCGCGAGCCGCTCTGCTTGTTCGACGGATTGGCGGCCTAGTCCGACCGTGTCGCGCGCGAGCGCCAGATTGAAATAAGCCACGCGCGCATCGCGCCGCAGCACACGCAACGCCGTTTCCAGATCAAATTCCGTCAAGCGTGCTTCGCCGCGCGCGACTTCCAGACGAAGCGAGCGTTTTCCGCCCAACTCGACGGGTTGCGAAATTGAAACATTGAGGCGCGGCTCGGAGCGCGTGTAGGCTGTGATTAAGTCCGGGTTCGGCCTTTGTCCGGCGATGAGGATTCCGGCGTCGGCAACGGCGTGGCGACGGCGCACGGCATTGATCTGTAAATTATCGCGCGCGGCAAGCTCGTAAATCTGCTCGAAGGTTAGTCCGCTATTGGTTGGCGACGTTTCGGCGGCGGGCTTGACGGGAAGAGTTTCGCGTGCAGACTGCGCGCGAAGCGGCACATTGACCATTAGGAGCAAGAGCAACGCCAGCGCCGAAAAACGATTGACGGGGCAAACGATTTTATTGCTCTTGCTACCTGACGATTGACGGCGTTGCATTATTGCCGGTGTTGTTTGGCTGCGCGTTTCTCTGCCTGCTTATCCGCGCGATGCTCGGCGGCTTCGCCTGCCTTCGACTCCGATTTAACTTCAAGGACTTTGCCGTTGATCGCGTCGATGTGAACTTCCTTGATGCCGTCACGCGCGCGTATGTCGAACGAATAAATAAGCCGGTTATTTTCTTTTTCGAGTTCGCTCGACTTAATGCGTCCGCCCGGCACTTGGGCAAGCGCAGTGGCACGCGCTTCCTTCATCGAAATTTTTGCTTCACTTTTATGGCCGCCGCGCTCTTGACGCACGCCGTGATTTTCTTTGCTGTGCGCCTGCGCAGAAGATGCGCCGCTGTGTGCGCAGAGCATTAGCAGCAATGCCGCAGCTATCGAACCGTATTTTTTCGTCATTCCTTTGTTGCTCCTTAGTGATGTATGCGGAGCATTTTCAATCATCAACGAAAATGAAGCAAGCAGTTCTTGCATCGCCGGACGCTCAAGGCGACAAGCGCTCACGGTTCCGATGCTGCTTTCGACAGGTAACCGAAACGATTCATCTATCGGCGATGTTTCCGATTCAAAGTTTTCTGACGAAGCACTTGCCGGGGAGCTGTCTGACAAGCTCGCGCATTTCGAGGCCGAGCAGCGCGCCCGTCAAATCCGGTATGCTCAGTTTGCTGGTTTCCAGCAACGCATCGATGTGCGCCGCTTCATCGCTCGATAGCAATTTGAAAACGACTTGCTCGACGGCGGTTAAATCATCGGGCGCAAGCGGCAATTGTTCGGATACTCCCTTGCTCTTTTTCTTCGTCGCAGGCGGAAGCATTCTGGCGGCTATTTCCGGCGGAAGTTCCGCCACGACATCTTGCCACTGCTGCACGAGTTTTGCGCCCGCGCCCTTGATAAGATAATTCGTGCCGAAGGAAACTCTCGAAGTGATATTGCCGGGAACGGCAAAGACTTCGCGGTTTTGTTCTATCGCCATCCGCGCCGTAATTAAAGAACTGGAATTCTCCGCCGCTTCGACAAGCAAAACGCCTAGGCTCAAGCCGCTGATAACGCGGTTGCGATACGGAAAATTTTGCGGCACGGGCGGCGTTTCGAGCGGGAATTCAGAAACGATTGCGCCTCCCTTCTCGATGATTTCCGTCGCCAGCTTTTTATGGTCGCGCGGATAAATTTCGTCTATGCCCGTGCCGATCACGGCTACCGTTCGCCCGCCAGCTTCGAGAGCGCCTCTGTGCGCCGCCGCGTCTATGCCGCGCGCAAGGCCGGAGACAATCGTCACGCCGTGCTTCGCCAGATCGCGCGCGAGCATCGAAGCGGCATTCAATCCATAAGTCGAACAACGCCGCGAGCCGACGACGGCGACGCACGGCGCATCCAAACATTCCGCCCACGCGCCCTTCACATAAAGCGTCAACGGCGGATCGTTTATTTCGCGCAGCAGCGACGGATACACGCCGTCATCCAGCACCAGCAAATCGACTTCGAGCGCGCGCACTTTTTCGAGTTCTGCGGCGGCGCGTTCGTGGCAATCGCGGGCAATGATGCTATCGACTGCTTCGGGCTTCAGCCGCGCCGATTCAAGCTCCGCGCGCGAGGCCGCGTAAACGGCTTCCGCCGAGCCGAATCTCTCCAGCAGTCGCGCGGCGGCGCGTGGCCCGATGCCCGGCGTCATGTTCAAGGCAATCCAATTTGTAATCATTTAATTGTGAGGTTTTCGGACGTTAAATTTCCTGCGCCCGTTGTTCTCGACGTGAGTGTTAAGAAACAGAACGGGCGCTGTTTGTGTGTGGCGGAGGCGTGTAGGAATCGAACCTACCCGAGCCTGTTCTCACAGTCTCGCAAACGGTTTTGAAGACCGCGCCGTTCACCAGAACAGATGCGCCTCCACATCATCCATGAGTGCGAAAAACCCTACGCGCCGCAAGCATTGACTGTCAAGCGCGCGACTCCTCTGCTTGAAGGATTGAAGGCAACAGGATATTGTTTAGCGCATATTTTTACGCACGCCCGCAAGAGAAAATAAAAGCCGATACGGAAGGTCAGCCATCAGGTCGCTATTATGAGTGAAGCAAAAACAGCCGTTCAAAATACATCGGCAACAACGCTTGCCGCCGAAAGCCTCGTGCAGATGCGCACACAAGACGGCGTTGCCCTTATCACGCTCAACGATCCTCCCGCTAACACTTATTCCTACGAAATGATGCAGCAGCTTGACCGCGCCGTTCTCGATGCGCGAATGGATGAAGGCGCGCATGTTATCGTCGTCACAGGCAGCGGCGAAAAGTTTTTCTCGGCGGGCGCGAACATCAAAATGCTTTCGGAAGTAACGCCCGACTTCAAATACTATTTTTGCTTGCACGCCAACGAAACTCTCTCTCGCCTAGAGCAAACGCCGAAGCTCGTCATCGCCGCCATCAACGGCCACTGCGTCGGCGGCGGCCTCGAAGTCGCAATGGCGGCAGACCTACGCATCGCGCGCAAGGGCGCTGGCAAAATGGGACTCCCGGAAGTCACGCTCGGCGTGCTGCCCGGCACAGGCGGCACGCAGCGCCTCTTGCGTCTCGTCGGCAAAACGAAGGCCATCGAATTAATGGCGACGGGCGAACTCTTCGACTTTGAACGAGCCGAAAGTTTAGGCATCGTCAATCAAATTTACGAAGCCGATTCGGGCGCGAACTTTATGGAGCAAGTGCTAACTTACGCGCGCCGCTTCACCGCGCCGGACAAAGCCGCACGCGCCGTCGGGCTCATCAAGCGCAGCGTCCAGACCGGCGCGGAAATTCCGTTTGAATCGGCGCTCGCCTTTGAGCGCGAACTGCAACAGCAACTCTTTCAATCCGAAGATGCCAAGGAAGGCATTAGCGCTTACGTCGAAAAGCGCAAGCCGCAATTCAAAGGCAAGTAAAAGCAAGGGCAAGCAAAGGCAAGCAAGAATTTTCAAAGTTTCTAGGTTCTGCTGACATTCTGATTCTTTAGTTGCCACTAGCTGAAGCTAGTGGCAACTTATCAAATGTCAACCAAGCTAAGTTTTCGTCGCCACACGAATTCAAGGCACAAGCGCGGGCGGCTCATTCGGTGCCATAATCCCGCTCTAACGCGTTCGCTTTTCGGCAACTGATTTTCAAACAATTCGTGCCGCACCGCGCGCATTCCCGACAGCTAATTTTTTAATGAGGTACACCATGAGACTCTTCAAACGAACTTCACGCCGCTCAAAAATTGCTCATGTTTTGCTTTTGTTCGCGCTTCTCGCCGCCGTGATTCTCGCGCCGCGCGGCGCATCGGCAGCGCGTATCACTGCCAACCCGAATACTGACGCGCTTCAGCAATCCAACGCGACACCGCAATCAATGACAGGAACAATGACACCAACTTCAGCCGCTTCAATACAGTTGCCGCAGGGCGTTCAGCGCATCACTTCCGTCGAAGGCATCACCGAATATCAATTGCCGAACGGCTTGCGCGTGATTCTCTTCCCGGATCAATCGAAGCCGACGATCACCGTCAACATTACTTATCTCGTCGGCTCGCGCAATGAAAACTATGGCGAAACGGGCATGGCGCACTTGCTCGAACACATGGTCTTCAAAGGCACGCCGAAGCACCAAAACATTCCGCAGGAACTCACAGCACACGGCGCGCGCCCGAACGGTTCGACATCCTACGACCGCACAAACTATTTCGAGACCTTCGCCGCGACAGATGAAAATCTCAATTGGGCGCTCGACCTCGAAGCAGACCGGATGGTTAATTCCTACGTCGCCAAAAAAGCTCTCGACAGCGAAATGACAGTCGTGCGCAACGAATTCGAGTCAGGGGAAAATCAGCCGACCAGCATCTTAATCGAGCGTATGCTTTCGACTGCGTATCTCTGGCACAACTACGGCAAATCAACCATCGGCGCGCGCGCAGACATCGAGAACGTGCCGATTGAACGCCTGCAAGCTTTTTATCGCCGCAACTATCAGCCCGACAACGCCGTGCTACTCGTCGCAGGAAAATTCGACGAAGGCAAAACGCTCTCGCTCGTCAATAAATATTTCACAGCAGTCCCGCGCCCGACGCGCGTGCTGGAAAAAACCTACACGGCGGAACCCACGCAGGACGGCGAACGCACAGTGTCGTTGCGGCGCATCGGCGACGTGCAGGCCGTCGGCGCGGCTTATCATATTCCGGCAGGCTCCGACCCGGACTTTGCCGCCATCGACGTGCTCACGCAACTCTTGAGCGATACACCTTCCGGGCGTTTGTATAAATCGCTTGTCGAAACGAAAAAAGCGAGTCAAGCGTTCGGCTTCAATTTTCAATTGCGCGAGCCGGGCGTCGCTCTCTTCGGCGCGGAAGTTCGACAGGACGCCTCGCTCGATGCGGCGCGCGACACCTTGCTGCAAACAATCGAAGGCGTCATCGCACAGCCGCCGACCAAAGAAGAAGTTGACCGCGCGCGCACCAACATTTTGAAGGGCATAGATTTGACGCTTAACAATAGTGAGCGCGTCGGCTTGTCTTTAAGCGAATGGATGGCGATGGGCGATTGGCGCTTGTTCTTTTTGCACCGCGACAGATTGCGCAAGGTAACTCCGGCAGACGTGCAGCGCGTTGCCGTCGCATACCTCAAGCCGTCGAACCGCACGCTCGGACTTTTTGTGCCGACAGCGAAACCCGACCGCGCAAACATTCCCGCAACGCCGGACGTGGCGGCGATGTTGAAGGACTACAAGGGCGACGCTAACCTAGCCGTTGGCGAAGCATTCGACCCCTCGCCCGCCAACATCGAATCGCGCACGATACGCGCCAGCAGCAGCAGCGCGAGCACGCCGGGCGGATTAAAAGTCGCTTTGCTGCCGAAGAAAACGCGCGGCGGAACCGTCGTTGCCAACATGACTTTGCGCTTCGGCGATGAAAAAAGTTTAATGAACCGCTCGACCGCCGCGCAGTATGCCGGGCAGATGCTAATGCGCGGCACGACGAAGCACACGCGCCAGCAGTTGCGTGATGAATTTGATCGCTTGAAGGCGCGCGTTTTCGTTTTCGGCGGCGCGACGCAGGCTGTCGCATCTGTTGAAACCGTGCGCGAAAATCTTCCGGCGGTGCTGCGTCTCGTCGCTGAAATTTTGCGCGAGCCGTCGTTTCCCGCCAATGAATTCGAGACGCTCAAGCAAGAACAATTATCCGGCATCGAACAGCAGCGCAGCGAACCGCAATCGCTCGCTGGCACGGCTTTCAGCCGCCATCTCAATCCGTACCCGAAGGGCGACGTGCGCTACGTTCCGACCATCGACGAAGAGATTGCGAACATCAAAGCCGTGACGCTCGACGAAGCGAAAAAGTTCTACGCGGATTTCTACGGCGCGTCGGATGCTCAACTCGCTGTCGTCGGTGATTTTGACGATAAACAAATCGCGCCGCTCGCCACAGAGATTTTCAGCAATTGGAAAAGCCCGCGCCCGTATTCGCGCGTCGTCAGCACTTACAACGACGTGCCTGCGCTCGCTCAAAAATTTGAAGCGCCCGACAAAGCCAACAGCTTTTTCATCGCCGGGCTTAACTTGAACGTGCGCGACGATGACCCGGATTATCCTGCGCTCATCCTCGGCAATTACATGCTCGGCGGCGGCTTTCTAAACTCGCGCCTTGCGACACGCATACGCCAGAAGGAAGGACTCAGCTACGGCGTCGGCTCGAATCTCTCCGCCAGCGCGCTCGACAAAACAGGCACGTTTACATCCTTCGCCATCTACGCGCCGCAGAACGTCGCCAAACTCGAAACTGCATTTAAGGAAGAAATTGCGCGCGCGCTCAAAGACGGCTTTACGCCTGAAGAAGTGGCGGCGGCCAAGTCGGGCTATCTGCAATCAAGGCAGGTCAACCGCGCGCAGGACGCGGGACTCTCGCGCACGCTCGCGTCGTATCTTTTCCTGAACCGCACGCTCGCATGGGACGCGGAGTTCGAGAAGCGCGTCGCGGACTTAACGCCCGAACAAATCGCCGCCGCGATGCGCAGGCACATCGACCCGTCGAAGATTACCATCATCGAAGCGGGCGACTTTGCCAAACCAACCGCGAAGTAATTTTCGAGAAGATTTTTTCGAGAGGAATTCGAGAAGGCGCGGAAAACTCAATGGACACGGATGCTGCCCGGACTCTTTCACAGGCGGGCAGCATCCGCCTTTCAATCAAACACACGATGCCATACGAACACATCAAAGTTAATGAAGACGCGGGGATTGTGACGATCACGCTCAACCGCCCTGAAAAGCTCAATGCCTTTGTCGGGCACATGCGGCGCGATCTGGCGGAAGTATTGGAACATACGGGCGGCGACCGCAATGTTCGCTGCATCGTCATCACGGGCGCGGGGCGAGCCTTCTGCGCGGGCGGCGACGTGCAATACACTGCGGAGTTGATGGAACGCAATGATGCGGAAGAGTTCGCGCGACTGCTCGGCGCAGCGCGTCGCGTTGTGACGGCAATTCACGACATGACCAAGCCTGTGCTCGCCTGTATCAACGGCATTGCTTCCGGCGCGGGCTTCAATCTCGCGCTTGCCTGCGATTTGCGCATCGCGTCCGCTGACGCAACCTTTAGCCAATCGTTCGCCAAAATCGGGCTGCACCCGGACTGGGGCGGCACATACTTTCTGCCGCGCTTGCTGCCATCGAACAAAGCCTGCGAACTCTTTTTCCTCGGCGACACCATCGACGCCGGAGAAGCTTTGCGGCTCGGCTTGCTTAACCGCGTCGTCGCCCCCGATCAACTCGAAACGGAAACGCGAAAGCTTGCGATGCGTTTGCGCGACGCGCCGCCCGTCTCCGTCGCGGCAGCCAAGCACGCCGTTTACCAGAGCACTGACGCGACGCTCGAACAGATGCTTCAATACGAACTCGAATCGCAACTGCGCTGCTTCGAGTCAAAGGACGGGCACGAAGGCGTGCGCGCATTTTTAGAAAAGCGCGAGCCGCGCTTCACAGGGCGCTAAAGAAACGTTCGAGGCTTCTTGGTATTCCGAGAATCAATATGTTATTGCCGAATGGAAAAGGTATCTTGGTCGAAAACCCAGACCGAGTGAATGAAGCGAAGTTCTTAGAATTGGCTCTTGCAGAGTTTCCAAGTCTTGGCGCAGAGTTCACGGAGGAGGAAGGTTTAATTCATCTTCAGATGGCAGCCTTCAGTCATTTTGCTCAAGCCGCCATTGAGCGTAATGACATCGCCACCTTGAAGCGTTGTTATAGTTTGCTTGAAGAAGTCGTGAAGAATTCCACATTCGAGGTAGAGAATGCAATCTATGTCTCTTTCCTCGAAAACCTTGATTTCGAGAGTTCTCCTTATGGAACAGAGGCGAAGCGTCTTTTACCGGCATTGTTTTCTACAATGCTGGTTGAGCTAGAAGCACATTGGCAGCAACTCGGAGAATGGCACATACAAGCGCAAGATAATCAGAAACGTGCGCGAGAAGAAAAAGCACGCAAGAAATAAGTACGCATCGAACAAGTCTAGATATTCTTGAAAGAACTTTTGCGCTCACTAATCTGCAACACGCCCGACATGGCTGATCCTTTAACAATTATCAATCCTGCATCATGGACTGCGCCGCGCGGCTACTCAAACGGCGTGCTTGCTTCGGCAGGCGGCAAACAATTATTCATCGCGGGGCAAATCGCTTGGGACGCAGGCGGGCAGATCGTCAGTGCGGATTTCGCCGAGCAATTCGATCAAGCGCTTGCCAACGTCATCGCAGTCGTCACGGAAGCAGGCGGCACGCCCGACCGACTTGCGCGCCTCGTCATCTACGTCACAAACAAAAACGAATACCGCGCGGCGCAACACGAACTCGGACGACGCTGGCGCGCGCGCATGGGCAAACACTATCCCGCGATGACCCTCGTCGAAGTCAAAAGCCTGCTCGAAGACGACGCCAAAGTAGAGATCGAAGGCATCGCAGTGCTATGAGAAAACAGTTTTGAGTTTTCAGAGAACAGTTTTCAGCCAAAGCAAAAGCCGCGAACTCAAAACTGAAAACTCAAAACTGAAAACTGTTCCCACGCTTATGATCGAACCGAAAACTTTTCTATTTGAAACGAACGGCGACGGCGTGGCGACGATCACGCTCAATCGTCCCGAACGCTTGAACGCACTAACATTCGAGAGCTACCGCGAATTGACGGACATCTTCGCCGAATTGCAAACGGAAGAGAGTGTGCGCGTCATTGTAATCACCGGCACAGGGCGCGCGTTTTGTTCGGGCGGCGACGTGCGCGACATCATCGGCGCAACGCTCGGGCGCGACGCGGCGGGACTTTTGCAGTTCACGCGCATGACGTGCGAACTCATACGCAACATACGCCTGCTTCGCAAACCCGTTATCGCAAGTCTCAACGGCACGACGGCGGGCGCGGGCGCGTGCATTGCGCTGGCGGCGGATTTGCGCGTCGCGTGTGAAGATGCACGGATCGCGTTTCTCTTCACGCGCGTCGGTCTCTCCGGCGCAGACATGGGCGCGGCGTACTTGTTACCGCGTCTCGTCGGCCTCGCCCGCGCCACCGAACTTCTTTTCACAGGCGATTTTCTGGAAGCGCGGGAAGCCGAGCGCATCGGCCTTTATAATCGCGTTGTCGCTGCCGGTGAATTAAAGGAAGCGACAGGGAAACTTGCGGCGCAGTTAGCAAACGGCCCCGCCTTCGCGCTCGGGATGACAAAGGAAATGCTCAACCGCGAAATGAACGTGAGCCTCGACACCGCGCTCGAATGGGAAGCGCAGGCGCAAAGCGTCTGTATGCAGCACACTGATTACCGCGAAGCCTACGAAGCCTTCATCGAAAAACGCCCGCCGCACTTCAACAAGAAATGATGCACGATAATTTTATCGAAGAAACGCCCTTCTTCACGGACGCGCAGCGCAGCCTTGCCGTTTACGTTGCAGACTTCACGGCACGCGAAATCGAACCACGCGCGGCGGAAGAAAAAGATTCGGATGCACAATTTCGCGCGCTGCTTGCGCTGCTCGCCAAAGCCGATTTGCTACGCCATGCCATCGCTTCGGATGACGAGCCTTTCGACACGCGCGCGCTTTGTTTGATACGCGAAGCCCTCGCTTATTCGTCGCCGCTCGCAGACCTCGCCTTCGTTATGCAGGGACTCGGAACCTACGCGATTAGCCTTGCCGCAACACCGCATGTGCGCGAATTCTGGCTCACGCGCGCCGCACGCGGTCAATCAATCGCCGCCTTCGCGCTCACCGAAACCGAAGCAGGCTCGAACGTCGCCGCCATTCAAACCACAGCGCGGCGCGACGGCGATGCTTACATCATTGACGGACACAAACGTTATATCTCGAACGCAGGGCTTGCTGATTTCTACACAGTCTTTGCGCGCACCGGGACACGCACCGATTCGCGCGCTGAAATTTCCGCCTTTATCGTCGGCGCGCGGATGCCCGGCTTTCGTGTTAGCGAACGCACCGCGATGATCGCCGCGCATCCAATCGGCGAACTCGAATTCTCTGCCTTGCGCGTGCCAGCCGAAAATCGCATCGGCGCGGAAGGCGAAGGCTTTTTTCTCGCCATGCAAACGCTCGACACTTTTCGCGCAAGCGTCGGCGCGGCAGCGTGCGGCATGGCGCGGCGTGCATTAGACGAGGCCATCACGCACGCCAAGAGCCGCCATCAATTTGGCCGCCCGCTTTCGGGGCATCAACTCATTCAAGCGAAACTCGCGGACATGGCAACCGAACTCGACGCCGCGCGCCTGCTCGTTTACCGCGCCGCCTATCTCAAAGACGCAAGCATAGCGGACGGCGGAGCGACACGCATTACGCGCGAAGCCAGCGAAGCCAAACTTTACGCCACCGAAGCCGCCGGGCGCATCATCGACCAAGCCTTACAAATACACGGCGGCACTGGCCTCGTCCATAACCACATCATCGAACGCCTTTATAGAAACGTGCGCGCGCTTCGTATTTATGAAGGCACATCGGAGATTCAAAAGTTAATCATCGCTAACCAGCTTTTGAAAGAGTAATGTAAAATTAAGCAAAGCGCGGGCAGGGACTAGCCGCCCCGACTAATTAATTACTCACGGTTTGTCGGATGCTCTAATGCCGACGCAGGAAGCAGAAATACATGAACGAGATTGATGCCCGGCAAGCAGAACAGATGCCGCTCGATGAAGCACGGCGTGAAGGCGAAGACCGCTATCGCGTGCTCGAAGCGGCAGTAATGCACGCCAGCGATTCCGTTTTGATTACGTCAGCCGAAATAGACTCGCCCGGCCCCGAAATCATTTTCGTCAATCCGGCCTTCACCAGAATGACGGGTTACACGCAAGAGGAGATTAAGGGACACACGCCGCGCATTCTTCAAGGCGCGAAGACGGATCGCGCGGTGTTGGACAAGGTGCGCGAGAAAATATCGCAGGGACAATCGTTCTCCGCCGAGGCAATCAATTACCGGAAGGACGGAGCCGAGTATGACATCTCTTGGCGCATCGATCCCGTCCGCAATCAAGAAGGCCGGGTAACGCATTTCGTTTCCGTCCAGCGCGATATTACCGAGCAGCGGCGCGCGGAGGCGGCGCTCCTCGAACAAACGCGGCTCGCCTCGCTCGGAGCAGACGTAGGCAAAGCGCTGACGCAAAGCAATTCACTAGAGGAAAGCTTGCAGCGCTGCGCCGAAGCGTTGGTCTTGCATCTGGATGCCGCGTTCGCGCGCATCTGGACACTCAACAGCGCTGAGAACATGCTCGAACTGCGCGCCAGCGCAGGGCTGTATACTCACACGAACGCCGGACACTCCCGCGTGCCGCTCGGAGAATTGAAGATCGGGCGCATCGCTGCGGAGCGAAGGCCGCACTTGACTAATGATGTCGCCAACGACGCGCGCGTGACTGACACAGAGTGGGCGACGCGCGAAGGAATAATCGCCTTCGCCGGATACCCGCTCATCGTCGAAGATCGTGTGGTCGGAGTAATGGCACAATTCACACGCCATCCGCTCACGGAAACCTGCCTTCATGCGCTCGCTTCTGTGGCCGACGGAATCGCGCTCGGCATCGAACGCAAGCGCGCCGAAGAGGAATTGCAAGAGGCGCAGGAGGAGTTGGAGCGGCGCGTCGAGCAAAGAACGTCCGAATTAATCACCGCCAACAGATTGCTCAAAGACGAAATTGCCGAGCGCAAACGCGCAGAGCAAGCGCTCACTGCCAGCGAACATATATTCCGCGAATTAGTGGACATGCTGCCAATCGCCGTTTACGTGTGTGATTCTTCGGGAGCCATCGAAAGCTACAATAAGCGCGCCGTCGAATTGTGGGGACGCGCGCCGAACATCAGAGACATCGCCAATGGTTTCTGCGGCTCGTACAAGATTTATACGCTCGACGGCGCATATCTTCCACATGCCGAATGCCCTATGGCGCAAGTGCTGCGCACAGGTAAGACCGTGTCGAACGAAGAGATCGTGATCGAGCGTCCCGACGGCTCGCGGCGCACGGTGATGGTCAATATTCTTCCGCGAAGAGACGAGCTTGGAAACCAGACGGGCGCGATCAATTGTTTAGCCGACGTGACGGAGCGCAAGCGCGCGGATCGGGAGCGCACGCAACTGCTTCAGCGCCTTGTCACCGCGCAGGAGGACGAACGCCATCGCATCGCCCGCGAGCTGCACGATCAAACCGGACAATATCTCGCCGCGTTGATGATGGGTCTCAAGTCGCTCGACGATGGCGCGCCGTCTGCATCGCGCAACAGCAGCAATAACGGCGGCGGCGTTAAGCGTTTGCAGGAATTGACCGGGCAATTCTCGAAGGAGATGCGAAACTTCGCTTTGGAACTGCGCCCCACCTCGCTCGACGATCTGGGATTGCAGACGGCGCTGGCAAACTATGTCGATGAATGGTCGGAGCGTTACGGAATTGCCGTCGATTTTCACAGCAACGGATTTATCAAGCAGCGCCTTCCGCCGCATATCGAAACGGCGCTTTACCGCATCGTGCAGGAAGCGCTTACCAACGTGCTCAAACACGCGGAGGCAAAGCGCGTGAGCCTTATCATGGAATATCGCGGCAATCGCGTGATGGCCGTGTTGGAAGACGACGGGCGCGGTTTCAATGTCGAGGCGGCACTCGGCGCGCCCGTCGCAGAACGACGACTCGGTCTCACAGGCATGAGAGAGCGCATAGAATTAGTCGGCGGAACATTGGAGATCGAATCTTCTGCGGGCGCAGGCACAACGCTCGTCGTGCGCATCCCCGTAGAGCCTTACGAAGGAACAATTATTCAGTGACGAACAAGCTGCGCATCCTGATCGTTGACGATCATCAAATCATCCGCGACGGATTGAAGGGATTGATTAACGCCGAAGCCGACATGGAAGTCGTCGGCGAAGCGGGCGACGGCCAAATGGCTTGGCAGCAGGCGAAGGAGCTTCAGCCGGACGTCGTTTTGATGGATGTCTCGATGCCGAAGCTGAACGGCGCGAAGGCAACCGAGCGGCTCAAGAAGGATCGCCCTGAAACGAAGGTGCTGGCGCTTACCGCGCACGAAGACAAAGGCTACATCGGTCAAATGTTGCAGGCGGGCGCGTCGGGCTATGTGCTCAAAATCGCCGCCGCCGAAGAATTGATTAAGGCCATTCGCGTGGTCGTCGGCGGCGGCGCGTATCTCGATCCGGCGGTGGCGGATAAGGTCGTCAGCAATTACATTCGCCAAAAGTCAACGAAGCAGAGCGCGCGCAGCGGAGCCTTGACAGGGCGCGAGGAAGAAGTGCTGCGTCTCGTCGCGCAAGGCTACATCAACAAGGAAATCGCCGCGAGTCTAGACATCAGCGTTAAAACCGTGGAATCGCATAAAACTAATTTCATGGAAAAACTCGGTCTCCACAGCCGCGCCGAGATCGTCCGCTACGCTTTGGGCCAAGGATGGCTGCAAGGCACTTAACTACGGCAAGTTCCCTCATATTCCTTAACAAATCGAATCAAGTCCCGTGCCGCCGACTTCCTGTAAATCGTATCAGGGAGTTCCCTGATAGTCATTATCTCTCCCGATAGATTCCTTCCCGTCAAGCGTGCGATAAATAACATGTTGAGTAAGCCGCTCTGCGCGGCAATACCCGAGCGCTCCCGCATCCGGCGGTAAAGGCTTCGTCGAACTACAGGATGTGCGGAGATACAAGCGCACAACGTCTCGATGCCTTGTTGCGTGCCTCAACAGCCAAAGGCTTTCGCGGCAACAGCGAGCCGCAGTGATACGAGTTAAGGAACAGGTAATGAACGATAAGCCTCATATTCTCATCCTCGAAGATGTCATGGCCGATGTGCAGTTGTTAGAAAAGCAATTGCGCGCGGCAGGCGGCAGCTTCGTGTCCAAGCGTGTCGAAACGAGAGAAGCGTTCCTCGAAGCCGTCGCAAACTTTACGCCCGACATAATTCTATCGACTTACATGCTGCCGCAGTTCAACGGACTCGATGCCCTGCGCCTGCTCAAGGAACGCAATCTCAGCGTGCCGTTCATTTTCGTCACCGGCTCATGGACGAATGAAATCGCCGTCGAATGTATGAAGGAAGGCGCGTATGACTACATCCCGAAGACGAATTTAGAGCGACTGCCCGCCGCCGTATCGAACGCGCTCGAAAAGAGAGCGGCGCGCCGGACGAGTGATAACGCGATTGACTGCTTGCGTCAGCGCGAGCGCAAGCTTGCCGACTTCGTTGACAATGCGACCATCGGGCTTCACTGGGTCGGCGCGGACGGCATCATTATATGGGCGAACAAGACGGAGTTGGAATTGCTCGGGTACGCGCCGGAAGAATACATCGGGCGTCACATTGCAGAATTCCATGCTGACCGCGAAGTGATTGACGACATCCTCGGACGATTGACCGCCAACGAAGAACTGCGCGACTACGAAGCGCGCCTGCGCTGCAAGGACGGTTCGATCAAGCACGTACACATCAACTCGAACGTCTACCGTGAGGACGGCGCGTTCGTTCACACCAGATGCTTTACGCGCGACATTACCGCGCGCAAACAAGCGGAAGAAGCATTGCGCCTTGTGCACGCCGGTTTGGAACAACAAATCGAGCAGCGAACGGCGGCGTTGCGGTTGGCGAATGCCTTGCTGAAAGAAGAAGCCACTGAGCGAGGCCGCGCGCAGCAAGCTCTACAGCAGGGCGAAACGCGATTTCACAGCGCCTTCGACCATGCTCCCATCGGCATCGCGCTTCTCTCGCCGGAAGGCCGCTGGCTGCAAGTCAATCCGTCACTCTGCGACCTTCTCGGCTACACGGAGGATGAACTACTGTCGATGGATTTTCGGGCGACGACGCACCCGGACGACCTCGCTGCCGGTATCGAGCTAAAGCGCCGGATGATGGCGGGCGAGTTAAACACGGCTCAAATCGAGAAGCGTTACGTTCGCAAAAACGGCGACGTTATCTGGGCATTGACGAGCGCCTCGCTGGTACTGGATGAACAAAACCAGCCGCTCTACTTCGTTTCTCAAATTCAAGACAACACAGAGCGCAGGCATGTAGAGCAGAAGCTCAAGCAAAGCGAAGAGTGGATGCGCGCCATCTTCGACGCCTCGCGCGACGGCATCCTCGTCGAAGACAATGGGCGCGTCATCTATGTCAATAATGCTTACACGCAAATGCTCGGATACGCTGCGCCGGAAGAACTGGTCGGCATTTGCATCTCTGCGATAGTTGCTCCTGCCGATGCCGCGCGCATGAATAAGTACGGCGAGGCACGCCTGCGCGGAGAGACTCCACCGAGCGTTTATGAATTTACCGCTAAGCGTAAGGACGGCTCGCTGCTCCGCGTCGAGGGCGCAGTTTCGACCTCTGTTGTGGCGGGCAAAACTTACATCACGACTGCCATACGCGACATCACGGAACGCAAGCGCGCGGAAAAAGCATTGCGGGAGAGCGAGCAGCGTTATCGCTTCCTCAGCGAAGGTATTTTGCATCAAGTCTGGACGGCGCAGCCGGACGGCAATCTCGATTACGTAAACGGGCGAACGCTCGAATACTTCGGGGCGATGATGGAGCAAATATTAGGTGAGGGAGGGCAAAATGTAATTCATCCCGACGATCTGCCGATGTGTGTCGAGCGTTGGACGAGGTCGCTTCAAACGGGCGAATGCTTTGAAGTGGAATTTCGATTGAGAAGGGCGGACGGCGAATACCGTTGGCATTTGGGGCGCGCGACAGCCGGACGCGACGCAGCGGGCAAGATCATCAAGTGGTTTGGAACGAGCACGGACATAAACACTCAAAAGCTCGCGGAAGAAGCTTTGCGTCGCAGCGAGGAGCAGCTTCGCCAGTCGCAAAAGCTCGAAGCAGTCGGGCGTCTGGCGGGCGGCATCGCCCACGATTTCAATAATCTGCTGACGGCGATTAACGGCTACAGCGAACTGACGCTGCGCTGCCTCGCGCCGGACAATTCCCTGCATCGCAATGTCACGGAAATCAAAAAGGCCGGAGAGCGCGCCGCCGCCTTGACGCGCCAGCTTCTCGCCTTCAGCCGCAAGCAAATCCTGCAACCGAAGGTGCTCGACTTAAACAGCATCGTCACGGACATAAGCAAGATACTTCAGCGCGTGATCGGCGAGGACGTCAATATCCTGACCGTGCTCGATCCTGATTTGAAGCACATCGAAGCGGACGCAGGGCAACTCGAGCAGGTCTTAATGAATCTGGCGGTCAACGCCCGCGACGCGATGCCCGGCGGCGGCAAATTGACGATAAAGACGGCAAACGTCGAGCTATCCGAAGCCTGCGCGTTGGAACACCCGAACGTTTCGCACGGCTCGTATGTCATGCTCTCCGTCAGCGACACGGGATGCGGCATGGACGCCGCGACAAAAGCGCAAATCTTCGAGCCGTTTTTCACGACCAAAGAGGCTGGCAAAGGCACAGGGCTAGGGCTGGCAACCGTGTACGGCATCGTCAAGCAATCCGGCGGCAACATCCGTGTTTGCTCGGAAATCGGGCGCGGCACGACATTCAACATTTATCTGCCACGCGCCGGTAATGCGGCGGAGTTAAGCGAAAAAGTCGAGCCGCTCGCCGATCTTCCGCGAGGCACGGAGACGATTCTACTCGTCGAAGATGAAGAAGCCGTGCGCGAAATTCTGCGGGAAGTGCTGGAGGCTGACGGCTACAGCGTGCTGCCGACAAGCGGCGGCGAGGAAGCTTTAGAACTTTGCGCGAATTATAAAAAAGAGATTCATTTGATGCTGACTGACGTGGTGATGCCGGGAATGAACGGGCGCGAGTTGGGCGAACGCGCCGCCGCTTTATGGCCGGAGATGAGAGTGCTTTACATGTCCGGCTACACGGACGAAGCGATTACTCATCACGGCGCGCTCGATGCGGGCGCGGCATTTCTCGAAAAGCCGTTTACGCCCGATTCGGTTGCGCGCAAAGTGCGTGAAGTGCTCGACGCGCCGCGAAGGATACATGAAAGCGTAGCCGGGCAAGCAGCGGGCGCTCTGAAATGGGAGACGGCAATCAATTAGTTCACGCGCCGCTTGTCCGGGAAATCCGCTAGCCGTGAATTGAACCCGGACGGCAAGATAAAGATGAAGGAAGCACAAAGTATGCTTGAGACGAACAGCAAGAAAACGCGGATTCTGATTGCCGACGACGAGCAGCCGATCAGGGAACTATTAGTTGCGTTATTGAATGAGAATCACGATTGCGTTGAGGCAGAGTCCGCCGAAGAAGCGCTGGCGCGGCTCGATGCGGAGCCGTTCGATCTTGTGTTGAGCGACATTATGATGGGCGGCATCAGCGGCTTGGAGATGGTTCCGCAGGTGATCGAGCGCGCGCCCGATACGGTCGTAATAATGATTAGCGGCGAGGGAACAATCGGGAGCGCTGTGACGGCGATGCGCGCCGGAGCATTCGACTACATCACCAAGCCTTTCACCGTTTCTCATGTCGAAGCGGCTGTCCGGCGCGCGCTCGAATATCGAGCGTTGCGCGTGGCGAAACGTCTTTACGAAAATCATCTCGAAGAATTAGTTGAAGCGCGCACGGTGGAACTCCGGCGCGCCAACATCGAACTGCAAAGGCAAATCTCCGAGAGACAGCGCGCCGAGGAAAAAGCGATTCACATGGAATTCTACGATGCTCTGACCGGCTTGCCGAATCAGACTCTGTTCAAGGATCGCCTTGCTCACGAATTGTCCGGCGCGCGCAACAGCCGTCGGCAAGTCTCGACGCTGCTATTGTCGCTTGACCGCTTTCAGAAGATTACAGAGACGCTCGGTTATGCGCTCGGCGACCAATTGCTGCAAGCCATCGCGGGGCGTTTGACCGGCTGCGTTTCCAAGCACGATACGGTCGCGTATTTCGGCGGCGAAGAATTTGCCCTGCTGCTAAAGCAAGTCACAGGCGCGGAAGACGCGGCGAAAATTGCCGGAAGAATCCGGCAAGCGCTCAAGCCCGCGTTCAATATCGACGGGCATGAACTATTCGTGACGACGAGCATCGGAATCAGTCTTTACCCGGAAGACGGCGAGGACGGGCAAACTATGTTGAAGAATTCGAGCGCCGCGCTGTTTCGCACGCGGCAGGGCGGCGGCGACAATTATCAATTCTACACGGCGGACATGAACGAGCGCGCGCTCAAGCGTCTCCGGCTGGAAAATGATTTGCGGCGGGCGCTGGAGCAAAAGGAATTCATCGTTCACTACCAGCCGAAAATCGAAACGCTCGGCAAGCGAATCGTCGGCATGGAGGCGCTCGTGCGCTGGCAACACCCTGAATTGGGTTTGGTATCGCCCGCAGAGTTTATTCCGCTCGCCGAAGAAACGGGACTCATTGCGCCGCTCGGCGAATGGGTCTTGCGCACGGCCTGCGCGCAAAACAAAGCATGGCAGGACGCGGGGCTTGAACGCTTGCGCGTGTCCGTCAATCTTTCGCTGCGCCAGTTCCGGCAAGTTGATTTGGTGGAGATGATCGAACGCACGCTTTCGGAAACAGGACTCGCGCCCGAATGCCTCGAACTCGAATTGACCGAAAGCTCTATGATGAAGGACGCCGCGCACGCCGTCGAAACGCTCAATCGCTTGCGCGCACTCGGCATCAGAATCTCGATTGACGACTTCGGCTCCGGCTATTCGTCGCTTTCGTATCTCAAACATTTGCCGATTGACGTTTTGAAAATAGATCAAACATTCGTGCGCGACATGAACACAGACCCGAACGACGCGGCGATTGTGATGGCGATCATCACGCTCGCGCACAGCTTGAATTTGCAAGCCATTGCCGAAGGCGTGGAGACTCAAGAACAGTTCAACTTGCTTCGCTTGCTCAGGTGCGACGAAGTGCAGGGCTATTTGTTCAGCAAGCCGGTTACAGCCGAAGTCTTTGAAACTCTTTTACGGGAAAGCCAATCTTCTGCGCGCGGGACATCTGCTTTAGAATACGCCTGACGGCGCGGCCTTCGAGTGCGCGAACTGCCTTGCATATCGCTTTGAATTTAACTAATTTCCTGTTCGCAAATTTTTGTCAATGAAACCCGTTATGACCGACACCATCCAAGATAAAGCATTCGCCGATGTGTTCTTCATCGAACCCACGTCCATAGATGAAAGCGACAAACGCATTCTCATCGTCGATGATGAAGAGCCGATACGCGAGTTGTTCGCCAGTTGTTTGGGGGAACGCTATTCGTGCGCGACGGCGGCGGACGCGCACGAAGCTCTGGCGCTGCTCGCGGGCGAAACCTTTGCGCTCGTTATCTCGGATGTGCAAATGCCCGGACTGAGCGGCGTCGAACTTTTGCGGCGCATCACAGAGCAGTTCCCGGATACCGCGGTCATCATGGCTTCGGGCGTTGACCGCACACAGCGCGTGCTGGACGCCGTGCGTCTCGGAGCCTTCGATTATCTAATCAAACCCTGCGATCTGGACGTGCTCGAACTAAGCGTCGAGCGCGCGCTGGAGAAACGCGCGCTCTTGCGCGATGCGCGGCGCTACAAACAGGAACTAGAAGCACACAACGCCGAACTCGCGCGCCGCAAAGCCGAACTCGAACGCTTGCAGGCGCAGATGGTTCACGGCGAGAAAATGGCATCGCTCGGACAACTCGCCGCAGGCGTCGCGCACGAACTCAATAACCCTGCCGGATTCATTTACAGCAACATGGAAATTCTGAAGGAATGCACTGCCGGAATCGAGCGCCTTCTTAAGGCTTACGACGATGCGGAATTGCCGCCCGCCCTCGCCGCCCGGATAGATGCCGTCAAGCAGGAGATCGACTATCAACACACGCTTGAGGATGTTCGCTCCATCATCGCCGATTGCCACGATGGAGCCGTGCGCATACGCGATATTGTGCAGAATTTGCGCCTCTTCTCGCGCCTCGATGAAGCCGAATTCAAAAAAGTCGAGTTACATGAAGGCATCGAATCGACCATTCGATTGCTGTCGCAGTATTACGGCTCCGACCGTCTCACGCTGGAGCGCGACTACGCCGACTTGCCGCCGGTGGATTGCTACGCCGGACAGCTCAATCAAGTATGGATGAATCTGCTTGTCAACGCAGCGCAGGCGACGCCGAGCAGTGGTAAAGTATGTATTAAGACACGGCTGGAGAATGAGACAGCCGTGGTGTCCATCAGCGACACGGGAAGCGGCATCGCGCCCGAACATTTGAAGAAAATCTTCGATCCGTTCTTTACCACCAAGCCTATCGGCGTCGGCACGGGGCTTGGCCTGTCCATTACCTATGGCATTATCGAGCGTCACGGCGGCTTCATTACGGTTGATAGCCGCCGGGATTTTGGCACGACGTTTACCGTGACCATCCCGATCAACGCCAAGCATCGCGCCGAAAATACCTGATCGCACTTTTACCACAAAGAGAAACGGAGCTAATTCGATGCCTTATAAAATCATGATCGTCGATGACGAACCCGCCAATTTGCGCGTGCTCGAAAGACTTTTCCGCCACGACTATCAAGTGCTCACGGCTGAATCGGGAGCAAACGCCTTAACACTACTCGAACAACATGATGTCGCGCTCATCATGGCGGATCAGCGTATGCCGGAAATGTCCGGCATCGATTTGCTCAAGCGCACGGCAGTCGTCAGGCCGCATATGGTGCGCATGATTCTCACAGGCTACACGGATATGGAAGCGCTGGTGGAAGCGATCAACAGCAATGTGGTTTACAAGTACGTGACGAAGCCTTGGAGCAATGATGAACTGCGCCTGACCGTCAGCCGCGCGCTCGAGCACTACGAAACCATCAAAGCGCATCATGATCTGGAGATGAGCAACCGGCGATTGCTCGCGCGGCTCGAAGACATCAGAGACCTGACTATGCTCGATTGAAGCACAGCGCGGAAGCTTTTTGTCAGCGGCGTCTCCATGCCGTTGCCTTTCGGTATGTAGACAAGTCATTCATGAAAATAAACATCGAGAAAAAGACAGGTCTGACCTTTGCGCTGGTTCTCGCGGTGCTTGTATTGATTAGCGCGGTCTCTTATCACAACACGGTGAGAATGATTGCGAACTATCGCCTTGTAACTCACACACAGGATGTTTTGGTGGCGCTTGACGACACGCAGTCCGCGATGGTGGACGCCGAGACGGGACAGCGCGGGTACATCTTAACCGGCAAGGAGATTTTCCTGGAGCCGTATACCGCAGCCATCTCCGAGATCGACGCTGACCTCGAAAGATTGCAGCGGCTGACGGCTGACAATCCAAGCCAGCAACGCCGCATCGCGCTGCTCAAACCACTCGTTTCCGACAAGCTCAAACATATCGATAAGGCCATCACAGCGCGGCGGGAGAGCGGCTTTGAAGCCGCGCAGGAAATCGTCCTGACCGGATACGGAAAGCGCGTGATGGATGATATTCGCAAGCTTACCGCCGAGATGGAGACGGAAGAACGCCGTTTATTGAAACTCCGGGAAGCGGAATCGGAAGCCAGCGCACGCAACACAATCGTGACGCTCTCCATGCTTGCGCTGACCGTTCTCGCGCTCTTGCCCGTCGGCTTCTACATTATCAAACACGACTTTAGAAAGCTGAAGCTGGCAGAAGACGCCTTACGCGAATCGCAGGCACGCTTCACGGCGTTTATGGACAACAATCCGGCAGTGGCGTTTATGAAGGACGAGAACGGACGCTTCGTTTACATCAATCAATCGTTCGCGCGTCTCTTCAACACAAGCGCGCAGCAAGTCATCGGTAAGACCGATACAGAGTTGTGGCCTGAAGATGTTGCGCGACAAGTGATGGAGAACGACCGCCTTGTGCTTACCACGAATCGACCGTCGGAGTTGATGGAAAGAGTTCCGACGCCGGACGGCTCCGCGCAATACTGGTTGTCCTGCAAGTTTCCCATCAGGGAAGCGTCCGGGCGCACATTCCTCGGCGGCGTGGCGATTGACATTACCGAACGCAAACAAGCGGAAGAAGCTCTGCGGCAAGCCGATCAAAGATACCAACGCATCTTCGAGAGCGCCGTAACCGGCATTTATCAAACCACCATCGAGGGGCAATACATCACAGCCAATCCGATGCTGGCTCGAACACTCGGTTTCGAGTCACTCGAAGAGATGATGCGGGAGGTCGACGACCTGAGCCGTCAATTTTACGTCGACGCGTCGCGTCGCGATGAGTTCAGTCGCCTGATACGTGAGCACGGCGTCGTCACGGGTTTTGAGTCGGAGGTGTATCGTCGGGATGGCAGCGTAATCTGGGTATCGGAGCACGCCGTAGCAATACGCGATACGGAAGGTGCGATAGTTGCCTATCAAGGAACGATGATAGATATTACCGAACGCAAACGAGCGGAAGAAGCGTTGCAGGAATCCGAAGAAAGATTTCGCTCTGTCGCGCAGTCGGCCAACGACGCCATCATCGCCGCAGACAGCAAAGGCAATATTCTTTCTTGGAACAATGGAGCGCGCAAAATCTTCGGTTACACGGAAGAAGAAGCGCTCGCCCAACCCCTAACCATTTTGATGCCCGAAAAATATCGGGGAATGCACACAGCAGGGATCGCGCGCCACGTCGCCACGGGCGAGGAACATGTGATCGGGAGCACAGTCGAGCTAACCGGATTAAGAAAGGACGGCAGCGAATTCCCCATCGAGCTTTCATTGTCGGCATGGAAGATCGGGCAGGAAAACTTTTACAGCAGCATCGTGCGCGACATCACGGAACGCAAGCACGCGGAACAAGCGCTTGCGCTCGAAAGCAACTTGATGCAGGCATTAATGGACAATATTCCCGACGCTATTTATTTCAAGGATACGCAAAGCCGTTTTTTAAGAGCGAGCAAGTTCGTTCATCTACAAGGCATCGAGTCGCCGGACGAAGCCATCGGGAAAACCGATTTCGACTTTTTCCCTGAAGAAAATGCCCGCGTCTTTTACGAAGAAGAGCAACAAATCGTGCGCACAGGGCAACCCGTTATTGACAAGGAGCAAAAGGAAATTTTCCCGGACGGTACGGCCTGTTGGGTCTTGTCAACTAAAGTCCCGATTTTCGATGCAGAGGGAAAGGTAACCGGCATCATCGGCGCGGCGCGCGATATAACGGAGCGCAAGCGAATCGAAGAAGAATTGGAAAGAACGCGCGACGCGGCGCTGGAATCCGCGCGACTGAAATCTGAGTTTCTCGCCAACATGTCGCACGAGATTCGGACTCCGATGAACGGTGTCATCGGCATGACCGGCCTCTTGCTCGACACCGAATTGAACGACGAACAACAAGATTACGCCGAGACCATTCGCTCCAGCGCCGATTCTCTTTTAACCGTCATCAACGACATTCTCGACTTCTCGAAGATAGAAGCGGGCAAGCTGCAATTCGAGACTATAGACTTCGACTTGCATAACGCCGTCGAAGGCTCCGTCGAACTGCTTGCCGAGCGTGCCTATGCCAAGGGAATCGAGTTGGCATCCTTGGTCGATGATGATGTGCCGGAAGGCTTGCGCGGCGATCCGGGCAGATTGCGGCAAGTGCTGACGAATCTTTTGGGCAACGCCGTGAAGTTCACAGAGCGCGGCGAAGTCGTGCTGCGCGTGACCAAAGAGCAAGAAAGCGATTCACACGTCACGGCGCGCTTCAGTATTAGCGACACGGGCATCGGCATCTCGAAGCAAGCGCAGCGGAATTTGTTTCAAGCCTTCGTGCAAGCCGACGGATCGACGACGCGCAAGTACGGCGGCACGGGGTTAGGACTCGCCATCTCGAAACAGCTCGTCGAAATGATGAACGGCGAGATCGGCATCGAAAGCGAAGAAGGACGCGGCTCGACTTTCTGGTTCACCGCGCGCTTCGAGAAACAGCCGGTTCCGGTTCTCTACGCCCCGCCTGACAAAGCACATCTCGAAGGAAGGCGAGTGCTAATCGTTGATGATAACGAAACGAACCGCAAGATACTGAATCATCAAGCGGCGTCGTGGGGCATGATCGTCGATGAAGTGGAATCGGGAGCAGCGGCGATTGAAAGGTTACGCACTGCGGCGCGTGAAGGCGCGCCCTACAATCTGGCGATTCTGGATTTGATGATGCCCGGCATGGACGGCTTCGAGTTGGCTCGCCATATCAAGCAAGACGCGGAAATCGCTCCGGTGAAATTGGTGCTGTTGACTTCATTCGGGCAGCGCGGTCACGCCACCACGGCACGGGAAGCGGGCATCGCGGCGTATCTGACAAAGCCCGTTCGTCAATCGCAACTCTTCGATTGTCTGGCGGTGATAATGAGCGAAGTAAGCGGCGCTGTTGAATTGTCCGCACAGGCTCTTAATAAAATCGTCACGCGGCATACGATAAAAGAAGCGAAAGCTCAATCGCGCATACGCATCCTCGTCGCCGAAGACAATCCCGTGAATCAGAAGGTAGCGTTGCGCCAGTTGGAGAAACTAGGGTACGCCGCAGACATGGTCGCCAACGGGCGGGAAGCCATCGACGCGCTCGACGCGATTCCCTACCACATCGTGCTGATGGATTGCCAGATGCCGGAAATGGACGGCTACGAAGCAACCGCTGCGATCCGCCGCCGCGAAGGTTCTGCCAGACACACGATCATTATAGCGATGACGGCGAATGCGATGCAGGGCGACAGAGAGAAATGCCTTGCCGCCGGAATGGACGACTACGTCGGCAAGCCGGTCAAGCCCGATGAACTCCAACACGCTTTGCAGCGTTGGATGATTCAGCCGCCACAAACGACAAAACATACGTCGCAAACAACGAATCAGGCTTTAACCGTGCCTGCTGATGTGGCGTTGCACGAGGCGATAGACGTGTCTGTGCTAGAGGGCTTCCGTGAATTACAGACAGACGGCTCGCCCGATCTTGTCGCCGAATTAATCGAAATGTTCGTGCGCGACACGGCGTCGCGGCTCGCCGTCATGCGCAAAGCCGTCTTTGCGGAAAACGTCCGAGCGGTCAGGCAAGACGCGCACAGCCTGAAGGGAAGCAGCAGCAATCTGGGAGCACATCGCATGGCGGCGCTCACAGGCGAGTTGGAACAGCTTATCCAAAACGAATCTGTTCGCGGAGCGGATGCTGTTTTGGATCGAATGGAGAATGAGTTTGCGCGCGTCCGCGAGTTGCTCGAACTCCATACCGAGAAGGTGTCATAAATGAGAATTTTAATCGCGGAAGACGATATGGTTTCGCGCCGCGTGCTCGAAGTCACGCTCCAGAAGTGGGGACATGAAGTCGTCGTAACGTGTGACGGCGCAGAGGCGTGGGCCGCGCTGCAGCGCGATGACGCGCCGTCTCTGGCGATTCTCGATTGGATGATGCCGGGCATGGACGGCGTCGAGCTGTGCCGTCAAGCGCGGCAAAAGGGCGGCATACTCGCGTCTCTTTATATTATTCTGCTCACGGCAAAAGGCACGAAGGAAGACATCGTATCGGGACTCGACTCGGGAGCGGACGATTACCTGACGAAACCTTTCGACCGCAACGAACTGCGCGCGCGCGTGCGTGTCGGCACGCGCGTAGTGGAATTGCAAAGCACTTTGACGAATCGCTTGCAGGAGCTAGAAGATGCGCTCTCGCAAGTCAATCAGCTTCAGGGAATTCTGCCGATTTGTTCTTACTGCAAAAATGTTCGTGACGATCAGAACTATTGGCAACGAGTCGAAAGCTACATCAGCGACCATTCGGAAGCGCGCTTCAGCCATAGCATTTGCCCCGATTGTTATGAAACGACGGTCAAACCGCAGCTCGAGAAGCGAAAACAATCATGACAATAAATCCGCATGAAAATTAAGATTATCGGCGGCGGGCCAGCCGGATTGTATTTCGCGCTGCTGATGAAGAAAAGCAATCCGGCGCATGACATCACGTTAATCGAGCGGAATGCGCCCGGTGATACATTCGGCTGGGGTGTGGTCTTTTCCGACAAAACTCTCTCGTATCTCGAAAGCAGCGATGCGGAATCATGCGCGCGCATTACGGAGAGCTTCGAGACGTGGGACAATGTGGACGTGGTGCATAAGGGCGAGCGCGTCACGATTCGCGGCAACAAATTTTCCGGCATCGCGCGCATCGAGTTACTAAACATTTTGCAGGAGCGTTGCCGCGATCTCGGCGTCGGTCTCCATTTTTGTTGCGAAGCTTCCGCCGCAGACGTTTCCGCTGACGCCGATTTGATTATCGGCGCGGACGGCGTCAACAGCGCAGTGCGGCAAAGCTTCCGTGAGTTTTTTCAGCCCGATTTGAGCGCGGGCGAAAATAAATATATCTGGTACGGCACCCGACAATTGTTTCATGGATTGACGCTCACGTTCCGCGAAACGCACGCCGGAGTCTTCGCCGCACATTCATATAAATTCAACAAACGGACGAGCACGTTCATCGTCGAATGCGCTATGGAAACATGGACGCGCGCCGGATTTAATAAAATGCCGGATGAAGCGACGCGCCACTTTCTCGGCGAAGTTTTCGCAGGCGATCTGGGCGGGCACGAACTTTTGTCTAACTGCTCGAAGTGGATCAACTTCATTAATGTACGCAACCGACATTGGAGCCATCGCAACATCGTGCTCTTGGGCGATGCGCTGCACACGGCGCACTTTTCCATCGGTTCAGGCACAAAACTCGCGCTCGAAGATGCCATCGCCCTGCACAAATGTTTCGACGAAACGCAGGATGTGACGGCGGCGCTCCATGAGTTTGAAAGAGTGAGAAAGCCAATCATCGAAGCGTATCAGGAGGCCGCGCACGAAAGCCGCGTGTGGTTCGAGAACGCGAAAGATTACACGCACCTCGATCCGCTCCCGTTCGCCTACAAGTTGATGACGAGAAGCAAGAAGATCGACCACGAGAACTTGAGACGCAGAGACCCGCAGTTCATCGCCGCGTATGAAGAGTCGCGCTAGTTAGCATCAGTTCAATATAAGGAATGAGCGTATCCATAGCTCCGTAGGAGCAGCATGTTTATAGTTTGTAGTGGAGTTTAAGTCTTGTAGCTCCAGCGGAGCGACATGTATGCAATGGTTAATTATGCCGCTCCGCTGAGCTAAGTCGTTTTCTTCTCCCGGCGTGCTACAAACATGCCGCACCTCTGGTGCTATACGGAAGCCACGCTTTTAGCAACGAACCGCCGCAATGCGCGATTCTTCATACAGCATCTTCAATCGACGTTTATTCCCTTTCCCAATCCGGCGCAACAAGGCGACGGCGCTTGTCATCGCTCAATGCAACGCCCGCCTCATCGAGTTGCAGGCGATCCCACAGTTTGCACGTCACTTGTTTGTGCGATTGATCCAAGCCTTCGCAGTAATTTGTGAAAGTGCAGCGGCGAATTTCCTGTCCACGTCCCGTCAAAATTTTTAAGAACCAATCCGGGTCGGCAAGCGATTGGCGCGCGGAAGCGACGATGTCGGCGTCTCCGCGCTGCAAAATTTCTTCAGCCTGCTCGAAGTTCGCGATGCCGCCGGATGCGATGACGGGCGTTTGAAAGCCCGCCTCATTTACCGCACGCTTGATCGTTGCAGCTAACGGAACGTTGCGACCAAATGGGCCGCGCTCGTCCGAGAGAATCGTCGGCATACATTCGTAGCCGCTTTTTCCTGTGTAAGGATAAGCGGCTTGATTCGTTTTCGGCTGCTTCGCGTCTTCAAACTTTCCGCCCTTTGAAAGAGAGAGGAAATCAAAACCGGCGCGCGCGAATTCTTTGCCGAAGTAAACGGCGTCTTCGATGCGGCTGCCGTTTTCAATCACTTCGTCCGCTAAAAAACGCACGCCGACCACGTAATCATCGCCAACACGCTCGCGCACCGCGCGGTAAACTTCCAATGGCAGCCGCACGCGATTATCCAGCCCGCCGCCATAACCATCCGTGCGATTGTTTCTCCGGCTCAAAAAAGAAGCCATCGTGTAAGCGTGCGCGTAGTGAAGTTCGATGCCGTCGAATCCTGCTTCGCGCGCGCGCAAGGCGGCGGCGGCAAACATCTTCGGCAACGCTTCCGGCAATTCCCGTATGTGCGCGAGATGCGTGTCTGTGATGCGCTCACGATAACCGTAGCACAGCGATTCCCTTTCGCGTTCATCCAGCACCGCGCCAATCAATTCATCCGGCGCACCGGCCAGAAAAACGCGCACCGCCGTTTCACTTTTCCCCGACCATTCGGCTTCGCCCGTTGCTTCGATCAAAGCGTCTCGATGCCGGTTTGCGACGGTGAAAAAGCGTTGAAAGAATTTCTGTTTTTCTGGACGACGTTTGACCGCAAGAAAATCTATTAATTGAATGAAAAGCCGCGTCTGCCCGTCGCTCGCCTGTCGCACGGTTTCGACGAGTCGGCGCAGTCCCGGAATATAACGGTCATGCGATATGCGCAGCAGCGGCCCGCTCGCAACGTCGCGTATGCCCGTCGCTTCAACGACGATGGCGCCGGGACGCCCCTTTGCAAATCGCCGATACCAATCGAGATTATCAGTCGTTACATATCCATCATCGGTTGCGCGCCAAGGCACCATCGCCGGTATCCATGTGCGGCTCTGAAGCGTGAGATTGCCGGTTTGAATCGATTGAAACAGAAGCGACGCGGCGGCTTCTTCTGCCGTCGGCCAAGATGTTTCCGGTAACGGATGGCGAATAGGATTTTCCGTGTGCCACATAATTCGGAGGCCGCGCTTGTTTGGCGGGCAGCCGCAACAGTACAATACTTCCGACGACGTTGACAAAGACCGCATACGCTTCATAGCGAAGCCAACACGCGAACCACCAGCACACGCACAGCACACGCGCGGAGGAAAACTTTTGACGGACACGCTCCTGAAATGGCGAAGTGAATTTCCAATTTTAGATAAGACTGTTTATCTGATCTCGCACAGTCTCGGCGCCATGCCGCGCGCAGTTTTCGAGAGTGTTCAGGAATATGCGGAGACGTGGGCGACGCGCGGCGTGCGCGCATGGGCAGAGGGCTGGTGGGAAATGCCTGTCACCGTCGGCAACGACGTGGCACAAATTATCGGTGCTGACCCGCAAACCGTCGTCATGCACCAGAACGTTTCCGTCTGTCAGGCGCTCATACTCTCCTGCTTCGATCCTACGCCAAAACGCAACAAAATCGTTTACGCGGAACTCGAATTCCCTTCCGTGCAATACGTCTACGAAGCTCACGCGCGCGACAAAAAATTTCGCATCGAGACCGTCAAGAGCGATGACGGCATGACAATCCCGACGGAGCGATTGCTTGCCGCGATTGATGAAGAAACCTTACTTGTGCCTCTCTCGCATGTGCTGTTCAAGAGCGCGTTTTTGCAGGACGCCAGACGCATCACCGAACGCGCGCATGAAGTCGGTGCAATGGTCATACTCGACACGTATCAATCGGCAGGCACTGTGCCGTTCAGCGTAAAGGAATTGAACGTGGATTTTGCGACGGGCGGCTCTGTGAAATGGCTGTGCGGCGGCCCCGGCGCGGGCTATCTGTATGTTCGTCCCGATTTGCAAACACGACTCGAGCCGCGCACGACCGGCTGGATGGCACACGAAGCGCCCTTTGCCTTCGAGTCCGGCGCGATTCGTTATGCGCCCGACATCACGCGCTTTCTGCACGGCTCGCCCTCGATCCCTGCGCTCTATGCGGCGCGTTCCGGCTATCGCATCATCAACGAAATCGGCGTCGCTGCGATCCGCGAAAAAAGCGTGCGGCAAACAACGAATCTTATCGAGTTGGCCGAAGAAGCAGGCTTTAACGTGACAAGCCCGCATGATTCGTCCGAGCGCGGCGGCACAATCACGATTGACTCGGAACACGCCGCTGCCGTCACCAGAGAACTCATACGCCGCGAGTTTATCGTCGATTATCGTCCCGGCGCGGGCATACGCATCTCGCCGCACTTTTACACGAAGGACGAAGAACTCGAACTCGTCATACGCGAACTGAAAACCATACGCGACACACGCGCCTACGCCTCGCATGACACAGCACGCGCGGCATTCTAAGTAAAGTAGAAAGCAGAAAGGCAAAGGGAGAAAGTCAGGCTAAAGCAAGATATTTTGTTCGATTGCGTTGAAGGCTGAGAGATAGACAACGAAAGAGAGAGTATGCCGACACTACCTCAAGTAACAATCATTACTATTTTGGCTATAGCTGTAGGCACGCCTCTTACTGTCATCGTCAAATCTATTCTTGATTTCTGGCGTGCTTCCGGTAGCAAAGGATACATTGTGCTCAAAGCTGTTGGCGCGTTGGCTGTTTGGATTCTTGTGTCGTGGGGCATGATGTTTATGTTTTTCGTTACAGTGTTCGGGGCTGCTCATACTGAATATAGAATGTCCCACGGCGGAGCGCCCGATCCTTCTGGGAACGATGATCCTACAAGAGGAATTATAATGCTGGGGGTAATCTATGGTTTGGCTGGAACCGGGCTGATCTATTGGATGTTGCGTCGAGCGAGAGCATAGTCTTTTTTGAAGGCTCTGCGTTAAGCGCAATTAAACAAATCCTTGCGCCCGACTTTCGCCTTTCTACTTTGTTTCTGGTAATTAGAATGTCTAATGACTACGGCACTTCGGCTCCGCTTTCTTACAACAAATATTTGCGTGTCGCGGATTTGATCGGGTTGCAGGATTGCCTGTCCGATCCGGCGCATCACGATGAATTACTGTTCATCACGATTCATCAAACTTACGAATTATGGTTCAAGCAAATTCTGCATGAGATAGACGCCGCCATCACACAGTTAAATGAAAATCGAGCGGCGCAAGCGGCGCGCGCGATGCTGCGTGTTGTCGAGATCGAAAAAATACTCGTCAATCAAATTCACGTTTTGGAAACGATGACGCCGATTAACTTTCTGCGTTTCCGCGACGCGCTCAATCCGGCGAGCGGCTTTCAGTCAATGCAATTTCGTGAAATAGAATTTGCGTCCGGCTTGAAGGATGAAACTATTTTGCGCAGCTTCCGCGAAGACGAATTTGCGACGAAGCGGCTCTCCGCGCGCTTTCAACAAACATCCTTAAGCGATGCTTTTTACAGCTATCTGTGCCGACGCGGATTCGATGCGCCCGCAGACGATTCAATGCTCGACAAGGAAATGCGCCGCCAGCTTTATGATCGAAGAACGCGCGCCATGCTCGAAGTCATCACGCATTTTGAAGATCGCTATGAAGAGTTTCAGTTAGCGGAAAGTCTCATCGCGCACGACGAATACTTTTCATTGTGGCGCACGCATCACGTCAAGATGGTCGAACGCATGGTCGGAACCAAACGCGGCACGGGCGGCTCCGAAGGCGTCGGATATTTGCGGACGACGCTCGATAAAAAGTTCTTCCCGGAAATGTGGGAAGCGCGCACTCTTCTCGACGCAAAACACGGCGCAGAGAATTGTCCGTTTACAGGAGCGGGCAGCGACGCATAACATCGCACAGAAGAATCATTCCATCCTCGCCTATTCTTCATTCGTCAATCACGTATGAAAATCGAGTTCCCCGAACGCTTCAACATGGCTGATTACTTTCTCTATCACAACGTAGAGAAAGGCCGCGACGCCCGAACGTGTCTCTATTTCAAAGATGAAACGTACACTTACGGTGATGCCGCGCAGTTGTCGAATCAGGCTGGCAACGCTCTGCGCGCGCTCGGCGTCGGCATGGAAGACCGCGTGCTGATCGTGCTGCCGGACTGCCCTGAGTTCGTCTGGACTTGGTTCGGCACAAGCAAGATCGGCGCGGTCGTGACGATGGTCAATCCGCTATTGCCTGCTGCCGATTATAGGTATTACCTCGAATACACACGCGCCCGCGTTGCTGTCATCGACGAACATTTGATCGAGACGTTTGCCGAAGCGACGAAGGACGCGAAGCACTTGCGTCATGTGCTTGTGGTTGGCAAGGAGCATGGAAACTTTTTATCGTTCGATCAATCGACATTGCAGATGTCTGGGGAATTAGCGCCCGCCGATACGCACCGCGACGATGTGGCGAGCTGGCTTTTCACGTCCGGCTCGACGGGTCATCCGAAGGGCGCTGTTCATCTGCATCACGATCTGCCATTCAACACGGAAGTTTACGCCAAGCGCACGCTCGGAGTTTGCGAAACTGACATAACAGTTTCCGTCCCGAAACTTTTTTTCGGTTACGCGACAGGCACGAATCTGCTTTTCCCCTTCGCAGTCGGCGGCGCAACCGCGCTCTTTAGCGAACGCTCGACGCCCGAAAAAATGTTCGAGATGATCGAACGCTATCGCCCGACGATTTTAACGAGCGTGCCGACGATGATTAACGCGATGCTCAACACGGAAGCGGCGGCGAAGAAGGATTTGTCTTCTTTGCGCATGTGTCTTTCGGCGGGCGAAGCCTTGCCTGAGGAGCTTTATCGCAGATGGGTCGAGACGTTCGGCGTGGAAATTTACGACGGCATCGGATCAGCGGAAATGTTTCATATTTATATTACGAATCGCGCGAATGATGTTCGCCCCGGAAGTCTCGGGCGCGTTGTCGAAGGCTACGAAGCACGCATAGTTGACGCTGAAGGTCGTGATGTGCCGACGGGCGAGATGGGAACCTTGCGCGTCAAAGGCGATTCGGCGGCGCTGTGTTACTGGCAGGCGCACGGAAAATCGAAGGAGACTTTCGCGGGCGATTGGTGCATGACCGGCGATCAGTTTCACAAAGACGAAGACGGTTATTTCTGGTATCACGGGCGCACGGACGACATGCTGAAAGTCTCCGGCGTTTACGTCGCGCCCATCGAAATTGAAAACTGTTTACTGCAACACGAAGCGATTCAAGAGTGCGCCGTCATCGGTCACGACGCGGGCGACTCGCTCATCAAACCGAAAGCCTTCATCGTACTCCACGACTCATTCACCGCGAGCGATGAGTTGGCGCAGGAAATCAAAGACTTCGTTAAATCAAAAATCGCGCTCTACAAATATCCGCGATGGATCGAATTTGTCCATTCATTGCCGAAGAATGATCGCGGCAAAGTTGACCGGAGAAAATTGAAACAGGAGACATAGGTCAGGAGTCAGAATGAAGAAGCAAGCCGCTATAAGTTTCTCGTAGAAAAGAAAGCGGCGCGTGTCGAACGATTCTCGACACGCGCCGCTTTCTTTTTGATGAAGCGTTGAATTGCGGTTTGATGTTTTTGCTAACTGCGTTTGTCCAGACCGTAATCGCGCAGGCGTCGATAAAGAGTTGAAGGTGAGATGCCGAGGACTTCGGCGGTTTTGCCGCGATGCCAATTCGTTTGTTCGAGCGCGGAAAGAATTTGCTGGCGCTCGACTTCGCGCAAGGAGGCTGGCGTCGGAGCATTACTCGAAGTTGACGAGTCGTTTCCGTTGCTCGCCGCGTCGCTGCCGCCGTTGTTATTGCGCGGCGCTGTCATCAAAGGCATATTGGCGGCGGTGACAAGCGGGCGCGCCACTTCCGGCGGGAGTTCGTTGAGCGTGATGCGATTGTCATTGGCGAGCAGCACGGCGCGTTCGAGACAATTGCGCAACTGCCGCACATTGCCCGGCCAATTGTAATTCTTCAGCGCGTTCATAGCTTCCGGCGTCAACTCGAAAGCGCTCGCGCCGAGTTGCTTCAACAAATGGCGCGCGATTAATTCGATGTCATCCGTTCTTTCGCGCAGCGGCGGCAAGGCGATCTGAAAACTGTTGATGCGATAAAGAAGGTCTGAGCGAAACGAGCCGTCCGTCTGCACTGTTTCGAGGTTGCGGTTCGTCGCCGCGACGATGCGCGTGTTGACTTCGACTTTGCGCACGCCGCCGACGCGATAAAACGTCCGCGTCTCGATGGCGCGCAAAAGTTTCGCCTGAAGCTGCGCGGGCAATTCCGTTACTTCATCGAGAAAAAGCGTGCCGCCGTCGGCGAGTTCGATAAGGCCGAGTTTGCGTCCCTTCGCGCCGGAAAAAGCGCCCGCTTCGTAACCGAAGAGTTCCGATTCAAGCAAGGATTCCTGAAACGCCGCGCAGTTGAGATCGATGAATGCACCCGTGGCGCGATTCGAGAGACGATGAACGGCCTGCGCGACCAGTTCCTTGCCTGTGCCGCTTTCGCCCGTGATTAAAACGGATGTGTCCGAAGGCGCGACGCGTTCGATCAAGTGAATCACGTCGGCCATTGCCTGCGAAGTAAAAATGATTTCGGGCGTCGTCGTTTGCCGTTCCAACTGCGCGCGCAGGCGTTGATTATCGACACGCAGGCGGCGTTTCTCCGCAGCTTGTTTGACAAGCGCATCGAGTTCCGTGATGCGGTAAGGCTTCGATAGATAATCGTAAGCGCCGAGCTTCATCGCCTCAATTGCGGTTTCGACTGTGGCGTGGCCTGTCAGCATAATGACTTCGGGCGGATTCGGGCGTTCGTGCAAGCGGCGCAGAAGTTCCATGCCGTCCATGCGCGGCATGTTGATGTCGCAAAGCAGCACGTCAACATTGCCTTCTTCGAGACGGCGAAGCGCGGCCTCGCCGTCCGGCTCCGCCTGCACGCGGTAGCCTAGGCGCTGCAACTCTTTCTGAATCACGATGCGCAGATTGGCTTCGTCTTCGGCGATAAGAATTCGCGCGCTGCTGTCGGCTGTCTCCGTCAAAACTTACAGTTCTCCGTGATGTTGTATTTGAGCGGCAGGCAGGCGAATGGTAAACGTCGTGCCTGCGCCGACGACTGACTGCACGTCCATATGTCCGCCGTGCTCGGCTACGATACCATAACACACGGCGAGGCCAAGCCCCGTGCCGCGCCCGATTTCCTTTGTCGTAAAAAACGGATCGAAGATTTTTGCGAGATGTTCGCGCCGGATTCCGATGCCCGTGTCGCGCACTTCGAGAATCACGTTGGCGTATTCGTTGCGCGCCGCGAGCGTTAATGTGCCGCCTTCGGGCATCGCGTCGATGGCGTTGGTGGCGAGCGCAATCAAGGCCTGCTGCAATTGGCCTTCGTCGCCGGAAACGATTTGCAAATCATCGGGCGCGATTGTTTCAATTTCTATGTTCTGGCCGCGCCGTTGATGCGCGAGCAAGCGCGCGGCGGCGTGCATCACTTGCGCGAGATCGACGCTGACATGCTGGCCTGCGCGCGTGCGGCTGAAATCGAGCAAGCCGTTCGTGATGGTTTTGCAGCGAAAAGCTTCCGTGCGAATCAGTTCCAGATACTCGCGCAGATCGTCGGCTTCGGGCGATGAATCGAATGCGCCTTCTTTAACGCGCGATTCGAGAGCTTCGGCGCAGGCGGAAATCGTGGCGAGAGGATTATTGATTTCATGCACGACACCGGCGGCGAGACGCCCGACGGCAGCGAGCTTTTCGGTGCGCGTGACGGCGCGGCTGGCCTCGACGCGCGACGTGATGTCTTCGCCGACGGTGATGACATGCGAGACTTCCTCGCCGCTATCGGCGCGCATCGGAATCTTGCTGACAAGCCAGTGTTTGGTCGTGCCGTCGGCAGAAGTCGTTTCCTGTTCGATGCGCTCGATTTCGCCCGTCTCGAAGGCACGCGCGAACTCCACTTCGAGCACTTGGCGTTTCTGCTTGGTGAGCACATCGAAAATATTGCGCCCCAGCACTTCCTCGCGCGGAATGCCCTGCCCACCGAGTTCACGATTGCGATTCCAAGCGACAATCGAATAATCGCGGTCAACCGCATAAAGCGAAAGCGGCAAACTGTCGATAATCGCTTCCGTGAAACGGCGCTGCGCTTCAGCCTCTTTCGTGCGGCGCTTTACTTCTTCGGCGAGGCTTTGCGAAGAAGCGCGCGACGCCGCATACAGCGAAGAAATATGCGCGGCCATAGATGCTTGCTGCGCGGCGGCGTCGATCAAACGCCTTTCGATTTCGCCGCACGCTGTTTCGTCGTCGAAGCAAACGACGAGCGCGCCCTGTGTTTGCCCGTCGAAGCGCAAGGGCGCGAGGTATTCAACGGCGTGAGTCGTATCGCGCAGTAAAAATTTGTGTTGGTCGTCGATCAGTTCCGACGCAGATGAAGCATTTGCGAGCCACGCGGCAAGGCGGTCGAGATAAACGTGTGCGGTGTTCCCGGCGATTCCCTCGCGGTCAAAAACGCAAACAGCGGCGCGCGGCTCTTTGAGGTTAATGACGGCAGCGCATAAGGCCGCGTTCGTGCCTTCGTAGGTTACGCCCGCGACGCGCCGCACGACTTGTTCCGGTTCGAGCGCGCGCAAAAGATCATGCCCGAGTTCGGCGAGAAATCGCAGTTCACGATTGCTGCCGACGAGATCACGCGTGCGCTCGGCTGCTTCTAGATGCGCGCCGGTTCTGGTCAGCAATTCGCGCGGGCTTGAAGGTTTAAGAATGTAATCGTCTGCTCCCGCGGCGAAGGCATCGACTTTGCGGCTTTCCTCATCGCTCGCGGAAAGCATCACGATGGGCAGTTGCCGTGTCGTCCATTGCGCGCGCAGCAGGCGACAGAGCGCAAGGCCGTCCACGCCCGGCATTTCGACATCGAGCAAGACAAGATCGCAATGCTCTTTGTGAAGCAGGCGCAAAGCCGACATCGCGTCGGGCGCGGTAACGACGCGGTGGCCTGCGTCCTCGAAGGTGCGCCGCAGGCGTTCGCGTTCGCGCTCGTTGTCATCGACGACAAGGAGCGTCGCCGCATTTGCGATTCTATTTTCGATAAGGGTCGGCATTCATTCGCGTCTCTCACCAAGATTCCGCATGAGGTCGGATTTCGCGCAAATCGCTTCCACGCAATTCGTCGCAAATTTATTGGTGACGCCGCTCTAGCCTTGAACAGCCGAAATTGAAGCGCGGCGTCTATTGCTAGGATTGAAAGCGAAGCCGCAGTGTTTGTCAAGAAAGATTAAGGCAGATGCCGGATGTCAGATGCTGGATATTAGTAGGCGGCTCTGCCAGCACCTAACATCTAACATCCAGCATCTGTTTTTAATTGATTGCTTCGGAAGTCAGTCTGCCTGTGTTGAGATCGACAATTGGTTCGACTTCTTCACGCTTGTCCGTACTGGTCACGGCGGCGCTAAGCGAATGCTTTTGCTTTCGCTGTTTGTGCTGGGACTTGGCGGAGTACATCGCTTGATCGGCGGCGATTAAAAGCTGGTCGAGCGTTTCGCCGTCTGCGCCGTAGGTGGCTCCGCCGACGCTGATGCCGACGCGCGCCCTAGACGACCCGCGAACATGCAGCGAGAAACTCGTCACGGCGCGTTCGATGCGTTCGTGAAATTCCGTTACTTGTTCGCCGGGCAAATCATGCACGATGGCGACGAATTCATCGCCCGCATAACGCGCGAGGAAATCGTATTCGCGCAGTTGCGCCTGTAGAATGCGTGCCATTTCGCGCAGCATCTGGTCGCCCGTTTTATGTCCGAACGTATCGTTGACTTGCTTGAAATCGTCCAAGTCGAGCATCACTACTTGAAAGGGTTTGCCGGAGCGACGCGCGCGCGCGGCTTCCTGCTCGAAGCGCACGTACATGGCGCGTGCGTTCGGAAGGTTCGTCAATGAATCCGTGAGCGCATGAGATTCTGCTTCGGCATGATGCACGGCGTTGCTCAGAGCGTCGGAAGCGAGCCGCGCAACTGTTTCGAGCAGTCGCATGTGATCGTCGGTGTATTCGTTCAACTCCATCGAGTAAACGCAGAGCGCGCCGAGCAAGTGATCGTCCTTGTAAAGCGGCAGCGCAGCCATCGAGCAATATTCGCCGTCAGCATCCAGCAAGTTCAAGTCTGAAAAGTCGAGCGCCGGATCGATGCGATTAATAGCGCGGCGATTGGAAAGCACAAAGCCCGTGATGCCTTCGCCCGGCGCGACGCATCTGGAGCGCAGCAGTTCGGCATTTTTTCCGGCGACGTGCGCGGCAGTCGAATAGCCCTTTAGTTCGTCGTGCAAATAAACGACGCAGGTGCTGAACGGCACGATGTGTCCGACTTTGTTGACGAGAATCGAGAGCGTGTCTTCGATGTCGAGAGACGAGCCGAAGGTGCGCGCGATTTCATAAAGCGCATAAACTTCGCGGTGCGCGTTTTTGATTTGCTCGAGATGCGCGTTCGATGAAACGCGGACTTTGCTTTTGGCGATTTCTTCCCGTGTCAATGCGCGCGGCTTAACGCTTTCATCAACAGGCGGTTGTTGATCGAGACAGAGCGCAACGATTTCAGTTTCAAAGCGCGGCAGATGTTCGAGAAACGAATCGACGATTTTCGGATCGAAATGCGTGCCTGCGCCGCGAAGAAGGAGCGCGCTCGCTTCTTCGCGCGTCATGCCGCGACGATACGGGCGATCTTCGCGCACGGAGTCGAAGCAATCGACGACGGAAAGAATGCGCGCGGTGATAGGGATTTCTTCGCCCTTCAAATTGTCAGGGTAGCCTTTGCCGTCCCATTGTTCATGGTGGTGGCGAACAATCGGCACCACCGGGTACGGGAAATCCACGCGTTCGAGAATGTCCGCGCCGACGGTCGTATGCACCTTCATTTTTTCAAACTCGGCAGTGGAAAGCCTGCCCGGTTTGTTCAAGATGTGATCCGGCACGGCGAGCTTGCCGACATCATGCAGGAGCGCGCCCGCTTTGAGCGCTTCGATTTCCTTGTGGGAGAGGTCAAAGAGTTCGCCCATTCCTGCGGCGTAGATTTGCACGCGGCGAACATGACAATGCGTCGTTTGATCCTTCGCGTCAATGGCGGTGGCGAGCGCTTCGACAGTCGCCAGATGCAAGCGGCTCATCTCTGCGGCTTCGCGCGTTTTTTCGTCAACGCGGGCGAAGTAAACTTTGTAAGTCGCAAACGTCGCGGCGATTACGGGCAAGCTCAATGCGACGTAGAGAAGGCCGAAGCGCGACGCGGCTTCATAGATCATGCAGGCAGCGACGCCCGCCGCGAAAAATGTCCAAGATGTCCAGAGATAACCGTCGCGCCAGAATTTTAGAATCGAATGGCGTTTCTTCAGCGCGCAAACGGTGGCAACCGCGAGGCCGTTAAGAAAATATTGCGCAATCGTCATCACGGCGAGCGGTATGACTAATTGATCGAGTCGCACGGGCAGAGTGCCTAACGGCGCGTCCGTAATGTGCGCGTAAGCGGCGAGCGTAAAATAAAAAGCGTTGCCGGAAATGAAAACCGTGACCGCCATCATCGCGGGTGCCCAGAGCCAACTCGTCGCGCGTTTCGTGGTGCGCGCGGAGCTAACGAAGGAATCCACCACGCCGACGACAATCGCCGCCGGAATGCCCAGAAAGAGAACGCTCAAAAAGATGAATGTGTCGCCCGCAGTGACGCTCGCGGAAGTGTTCGGAATGCGAATCGGGAAAAAGCCCGCGACGACGACGAGGCCGACGAGCGCGAGAAATTGCCACCACTCCGCCGGAGTAAACGCCAGACAATGATAAAGCCCCCAGACGCTCGTTAAAGCTCCGGCGGCAACCATCACAGACCAATATGATTTGGCCGCGCGGTTATAATCAGACATCTCTATGAATTTCATTCGCTCCATCTCCGATCAACCGAACGTTATGACTTGCCGATCAAATTACGAATAATGAACGATGAAGAGAAACAAATTTTTTCGACATCATCATCAATTCTTTTTACTGCTTATCAATTTCCTTGCGCGTGTCTTTAATCTAATTGGTTTGGGGTGTCCGTCGCCGGAAGCGAAGCTTGGGAGCAAATCAATTTTCGCTTCCGGCGACGAAGGGGGCAAGTGGCGGGCATCTTTTTCAAAGGGGCAATCGCCCGCCTGTCCGGGGTGAGATTTCGTTCAAGAAGCATCCATGCGCACATCTTTTTCGGCGGACGCTTCTTTGTTTTCAAATGGTGCGGCTATCGAACCCTGTGCGGTGGGTTCGTGAAGCGCCTTGCAGCGCTTCGAGCCGCGCCATAATCTATAACAAGATGCGTGCCACACACGCCACATGCCTCAAAACACGCGAAACATTCAGCATTTCGTCGTTTGTGGGGTAAATTGGCGGCGCGCTGAGAGGCGGTATTTGTCAGGCGAAGATGTCAGTCTGACAGGTCAGTATGATGATTCGGTCAAAGTTGGAATTGTTTAAGGCGCGGGCAATTTGACAGGCATCGGCGCGATAGTGCTACCTTCGTCGGGAGCATTGATACGATAAAGATTTTCGCGCAAAAAAGGGAGATGAATTGAAATGGATTTAGGCTTACAAAATCGTGTTGCGTTGGTGGCCGCCGCAAGTCGCGGCATCGGCTACGCGGCGGCGCTCGAACTTGCGCGTGAGGGCGCGCGTGTTTTTCTTTGCTCGCGTGATGCGGAACGCGCGAAGCAGGCCGCCGCTAGAATAAGTTCTGAAACAAACGCGCAAGTCACAGGCGTGCAGGCCGACGTGACAAACGACGCAGACACGACGCGCTTTGTTTCTCAAGTAATAAAGGAAGCAGGGCGCGTCGATGTTTGCGTGACGAACGCGGGCGGTTCGCCTTCATCCACTTTCGCCAATACAACGCTCGAAATGTACGCGCGCGCTTTCGAGCAGAGCGCGCTTTCGGCGATACGCCTCGCGCATCTCGTCGCCACGCAAATGCGCGAACAGCGTTGGGGACGCATCATCAACATCACTTCGATTTCCGTCAAACAGCCGGTTGACGGGTTGCTTCTTTCCAACACGATGCGCGCTGGACTAACCGGATTTGCGAAAACCTTATCGAACGAACTCGCCGCCGATAACGTGACCGTCAACAATGTCGCGCCCGGCTATACTTTAACCGAGCGACAATATGAACTCGCCGAGCAGCGCGGGCAGGCCGCCGGTAAATCGAAGGAAGAAATGATCGCTGGCTGGGCGAATCAAGCGCCGATGCGCCGCCTCGCGCGCCCCGAAGAAATCGCCGCCGCCGTCGCCTTTTTAGCGTCCGAACGCGCGTCGTTCATCACGGGCGTGACGCTGCAAGTGGACGGCGGCTGGATACGCGGCATTTATTAAAACGGACGTGGATTAAATTGAACGATGCACCAAACAAAAGAATAATCGAAGCGGGCGCGGCAAATGTCATCGAAGCGCGCCGTGCTGATGTCGGCGTCGATGAAGTGGATCATGCGGCATGGAACGAAGCTATGCCCGTTCATCTGACGCATCTTTGGTCTGGCGAAGCAGCCGCGCCGACACGTTATGCGGAAGCGCGCGTTCTATGGTCGAAGAAAAGTTTGAGCGTGCGCTTCGTGTGTCGCCAACATGAACCGCTGATCGTTCATCCTGCGCCGCAATTAAAAGAAAAGACCATCGGGCTATGGGAGCGCGACGTGTGCGAAATATTCGTCGCGCCAAACGCGGACGAGCCGGAAAAGTATTTCGAGTTCGAGGCCGCGCCAACCGGCGAGTGGATCGATCTGGCGCTTCGCATCACGCAAACGGGGCGCGAAACCGATTGGCAATATCAATCGGGGATGACGGTTCACGCGCGCGTCGATGAAGGCTTGGTGACGATTGCGATGAGTGTGCCGTGGGCGGCGTTCGTGGTGAATCGTTCCGCTCCGCAGATTGGAACATGCTGGCGCGCGAATCTGTTTCGCTGCGTCGGAACTGGTAACGAGCGCTATCTCGCTTGGCAACCGACATGCACCGCACAGCCAAATTTTCATGTCCCGGAAGCCTTCGGCTGGCTGTGCTTTTTGGATTGAGGAAAGCGAAAATTTCTTTATCGTTGCAGCCGCCGATATTTAATTTGAAAGCGTTTGAAGATAATCGTCGAAGCGTTTTTGATCGCCCGTGTCGAGAATGTGCATACCGACCAGACAACTCTTTTCGTTTGTTTTGCTGTCGAGCGGTTCGTAGCGCACGGCGACGGCGCGCACGAGAAGAGTTTGACCGGCGTGCAGTTCGAGTTTGATCTGGAGCGTGTGCTCTTGATGCGTCAGATGATGATCGCCGATGCGCATGGCGGGCAAGATAAGCGCGAGGCCGGTGGCACTCACGTCGTGCGTGTAGCCTTCGAGAACCGAAGGCTGTTTGTGGCTGCCGTCGATGTTTGCGGTCTTCGCGTTGTGCAGTGAAACGACGGCGTTCAAACGCACTTTACGACGAGCGGCGCGGCGGCGATTGCCGACGAGTTCGCGCAAGCGCCCTGCGATAGCACGTATTAGTTCCGGCATAACAAACGCAAATCTCCTTCAGCCGCTTCGCCGTTCATGTGCTCGTATTTGAACATCTCTATGCGCCAATCTTTTATGCGTCGCTTCGCAGAGAGATTTACGAAGGCTTCTTTGCCGAGCGCGGATCATAGATTTTTCCGCCCATATCCGAAGCTTTTACTCCCGACGCATCCATAAAAAAGGAAAGGCGACCCGTGCGATTATAACGCGCTGGTGTCGCAAAGACCGTGAAGGCGCGCGCGTTTGCCGCAAGCGTTAATTGAAAGGCATAGCCTGTGGATGCGGTGGCTTCGACATCTTTCGGCAAAAGCCCTGCGGCGATGAGCGCGGGAATATCCGCGAGCGCGCCTTTGTGCTGCGACGTATAAACGATCTCTGCCAACTTGATGCGCTCCAGCATACGGCGCGCTTCTTCCTCATGAGTTTTAATGCGCAAGTTAAAGAAAAAATCCTTGCCTTCCTGTTTGACTAAATCGGCGCTGGCACGGTCGCCGATGATCCACGCAGTGCCTTCACGGAAAAGCGCGACGGGTTCGGCCTGCGTGAGTTTTCCGTCCGCGTCTTTAATCTGAACGAACACCGTCGCCAACGCGCCGCCGCTGATCTGTTCGCCGCTAATCGTGACATCGGTTGTAATGGTCGCCGCCAGATTTTCAAAGTCCGTTTGCAAGTCGCCGTACTCTTCCGCCGTCAAGGGCTGAAACTTCGGGCGCAGCGCCGCAAACTCTTTATCGCTTAATTTCTTAAACGACGTTCGCAGCGCCGCAAACTCCACGTCGGTCAAACCGTTGATCGCGGAATTGTAAACGGACATCGCAAACGCTTCACGAAAACGCTTCTCGCGCAGCGCCTTGTAAAATTCGCGCACTGTTTCCGTCGGCGTGCGCGCAGATTGAGACGTAGCCTGCATCCTACGCGCAAAGACGCTCGCGCTAATTCGTGCGCCGCCGATAGCAACGGCAAGCAGCATGGCGATTGTGATTCTAGAAAGTTTTTTGAGAGTACACATTCGGTAGGTAAGTCCTGCGGCGTGGTGATATGCGGCGCGTTTTTCCTTGAAGGAGAAACGCGCCGCATATTATAGAAGCACGAAAGCAGCGAAACGTTGCCGCCGCTCGCGGCCTTTGGTTGTCTGCTGCTTCCGCGCCGCTATCGTGTTTCACACAAAACCGACTGCGCTATAGTTCGCCGCGCGCCCGCGAGCGATTGCCGAGCAACGCCTCGCGCCCGACAAGATACAGCACGACCATCAATACGATGAACGGAAGCAAGCCGAGCACGTCCGCATACTGCCCCTCGAAGAAAGGATTGTGCGCCGTCGCCCACGCCTCGAATTGATCGAGACGCTCCTTCAGCGGAATGTTGAGAAACGCGAAGATCACGCCCGCCAGCGTTCCGCCCGCGATGTAGCCCGAAGACAGCAGCACGCCCTGACTCTTGTCGCCTTCTGCAAGCAATTCCTCTTCGGTCATGTTCCGGTTCTCCGGCTTGCCGCGCAAATATCTATCCACCATCCAGCGCACAAGGCCGCCGACGAAAATCGGCGCGGAAGTCGAGATCGGCAAATACACGCCGACGGCAAACGCCAGCGACGGAATGCCGGAGAGTTCCAGCACAACGGCAATCATCACGCCCAAGAGCACCAAGCCCCAAGGCAATTGTCTGCTCAAAATGCCCTTGATGATGTACGACATCAGCGTTGCCTTCGGCGCGGTAAATTTCTGCACGCTCGAACCGTCGGGACGCTTTTCATAAACGCCATTGATGCCCGGATCGGACAGGTAAACGGGCACGCCTTGATCGTTGACGAGGTAGCGTCCGGCGGGGCCGAAATCCGTGCTCGTTTTATGCCAGACGTTATATGTGCTGGAGTCCGCGCCCGACTGCGCGCCCGTCAAACGCTCGCGCTTCGGCTCGCTGCCGTTTTTCTCGTAGTCGGCGGGGTTCGCGTGAAAGTCCGCAGGAAAACTAAAGTCCTTTGTTTGCGCAACGGGAACATACACAGTGCCGGATTGATTGAGTTGCAAAAGAATCGGCCCTAAGACGAGCGCAGACGCGAGCGCGCCGACGAGAATGGCAATCTGTTGATACTTCGGCGTCGAGCCGACGAGAAAGCCAGTCTTCAAATCCTGCGAAGTCGTGCCGCCGTTCGACGCCGCGATGCACACGATGCCGCCGATTGAAAGCGCCGTTACAAAGTACGGCGGCGCAGTCCAGCCGATAAGCAGAAACACCAGACACGTCAGCAGCAAGGTTGCAACGGTCATCCCGGAAATCGGATTCGACGACGAACCGATCTCGCCCGTCAAACGCGACGAAACAGTGACGAACAAAAATCCGAACGCGACGATAAGAAGCGCGCCCAAAAGATTCCAACGCAGATTCAATTGCGGCGCAATCATAATAATCAGCAGCAGCGCGATGACGCCGCCGATGACGAACTTCATAGACAAATCTTGATCGGTGCGCGGCGCGGTGGCGCTCTCCGCCTGTCGCCCGCGCAAGTCCGCGAGGCCGCCCTTTAATCCGTGCCAGATAACCGGCAGCGAACGAAACAAACTGATAATGCCGCCCGCCGCCACCGCGCCCGCGCCGATGTAAAGAATGTAGGCCTTCTGAATCTGCGTCACCGTCATGTCTTTTATGAGGTGCGCGGTTTCCGGCGAGAGCGGCGCAAGCAATCCGCTGCCGAAAAATTTAATCGCCGGAATCAGCACGAGAAATGACAGCACGCCGCCCGCCATCATAATCGAAGAAATGCGAGGCCCGATGATGTAGCCGACGCCGAGAAGCGCCGGATTGCTCTCCAACGAAATCGAAGCGGCCTCGAACGGCTTGCCGAAAACCTTCGTCGGATATTCCTTCCACGTCTTAAAAATCTGTTCCAGCCCGTAATAAAGAAAGCCTATGCCGAAGCCTGCGACGATTGTCTTGCCGCCCGTCGCCGCCTCGTCGTCGCTGATTCTTGTTGCTGCCGCAACCTCTGCGGCTGTACGTGTATCCCCCCTTCCCTGCGCCGCCGCAGCACGCGATTCGGCGCTTGCTCCCGCCTTCAACACTTCCGCGCACGCAGTTCCTTCAGGGTATTTCAAAAGTCCATGCTGCTGCACAATCAACGCGCGCCGGAGCGGAATCATCATCAGAATGCCGAGCAATCCGCCGAGCACCGCGACGAGCATCACTCGCGTAAAATCCAGATCGAAGCCGAGAATCATAATCGCGGGCATCGTCACACCAATGCCGAACGCTATTGATTCGCCCGCCGAGCCTGCCGTCTGCACGATGTTGTGTTCTAAGATCGTCGCATCTCGCAAACCGAACTTAGACAGCACGCGAAACAGCGTGATTGAAATCACCGCCACAGGAATCGAAGCGCTCACGGTCAGGCCGACCTTCAGCACGAGATAAAGCGACGACGCGCCGAAGACGATGCCGAGCAGCGTGCCGACGATGAGCGGCAGAATGGTTAATTCGCGCAAGACAACGCCCGCCGGAATGTACGGGCGAAACGAAGCGGCCAATGGATTATCCGGCCTCGCGCCGACTCTATCCGGGAATTCGTTTGCTGGCATGGGAACATCGCTGCTCGACATGAAAGATAACCTCCGATGAATTTTTACAAGTTAGGAGAGCGCGGGACTATTCAGGCAGACGCTACTTTACACGCGCTTCGCGCAACAGGGCAAGCATGTTTTTCCGCGACGCGCCGTTTCCCTTTTCACACGCTTCCGATTCCATTACACTTCCCGCGCACGAAAGTCTTTTCTACGAATCAATCAACACAGTTAGAAACTGAAAGAAGAAGTCCCGTAGGGACGGCATGTTTATAGCCAACAGTCCTATTCAATGGTTCTTAGCTCCAGCGGAGCGACATTGCTCACACATGCCGCTCCTAGGAGCTTTCATTTTATTATCCGTCTCGATTCTATAAACATCTCGCTCCGCTGGAGCGACCCTTCCAAACAGCTTCTTAGATATTTTGGAGTTCACATAAATCAATGCTTATACGCACACGCTCTTTGCCCGCACTGATTCCAGCTTTCATTCTTTCACTTTCATTCGTCGCCCTTCCCGCAAACGCACAACGAGCGGCGTCCGCGCAATCTGCAAACGCGGCGGCGACAGCGACGCGCGTGCCAGCGCCCGAAGACGTGTTGGGCTTTCGTCCCGGCGATGATCGCAAGCTGGCAAGTTGGGCGAGCACCGTCGAGTATTTCAAACGATTAGCCGCCGCGAGCAATCGCGTGCGCTTTGAAGAAATTGGCCGCACGACGATGAACGCGCCCTTTGTGCTGGCGACGATCAGCGCGCCGGAGAACCTCGCGCGACTCGAAGAATACAAAAAGATTCAAGCGCAACTCGCAGACCCGCGCACACTCGGCGCGTCGCAGAATCAAGCAACTGCCGACAGAAAAGCGAGAGAGTTGATTGCGCGCGGCAAGACCATCGTGCTTATCACCTGCGGCGTGCATTCGACGGAAGTCGGCTCGTATCTTTCCAGCATGTTAATCGCGCATCGCCTCGCTTCGTCGAACGATGCGGACGTGCAAAATATCTTACGCAATACCATCGTGCTGCTTGTGCCTTCGCTGAACCCGGACGGCGTGGACATCGTCAAGAATTGGTACGACAAAACGCTTGGCACTCCCTTTGAAGGCACAGACCCGCCCGTGCTTTACAACAAATACACAGGCCACGACGACAACCGCGATTGGTATGCCTTCACGCAAAAGGAAACGCAGCTTGTCGTGGACAAAATCCATAACGTCTGGCATCCGCAAATCGTCAACGACATACACCAGCAGGGCGCAAACGGCGCGCGTCTCTTCCTGCCGCCATACCTCGCGCCCGTCGAACCGAATGTTCTCAAGCAGATCGTCGAAGGCTATACGGAGCTAGGCCGCGCGATGGCAACAGAGATGCGCGCCGCCGGATTCAAAGGCATCACCACCGATTCGACCTACGACGCATGGACGCCCGCGCGCGCCTACTCGCACTATCACGGTGGCGTCCGCATTCTCTCTGAAACGGCGTCATGCAAACTCGCAACACCCGTCACCATTCGCTTTGAAGATTTGCGTCCCGGCTTAGGCTTCGATCCGCGCAAGGAATCCGCCAGCTTCACACCCGTCTGGCCGGGCGGCGAATGGCATCTGCGCGACATCACTAACTACATGACCACCGCCGCCTTTTCCCTGATGAAGCACGCCGCCCAGAACCGCATAACTTGGCTGCAAAGATTTTATGAGATCGGGAAAGACGCTGTGCGTGAACGAAGGAATGGAGAGATTACGGCGCTTGCCGTAATACCATCTAGCAATGGAGGCTCATTTGATCTGGTTAATATCTTGAGACGTGCTGGAGTGGAAGCCGAGTTTGTAAATCAACTTATGGCAGGCGGCATCGCATATCCAAACAAAACAGCAATCGTACCCATGAATCAACCATACAGTAGCTTTGCTAAAGCTCTGGTGGAAGATCAACGCTACCCGGATTTGCGCGATCCATCCGGCAAACCCATCCCACCATACGATGTTACAGCCCATACCCTTTCGCTCTTAATGGATGTCGATGTGCGCGCATTATCTCACTCTTTCAAGTATAAGAATCTGCCTCCCACTGACATAGCAGAGATGACACCGCCTCTTCCAAGCTTTTATCAAACTCGTATAGTCCTATACAAATCGCACGTCCCTTCAATGGATGAGGGTTGGACACGCTGGGTATTTGATAATTACACTGAAGCGAAATACTCATCGCTGGAAGATGCGGAAGCGCGTGCGGGAAATTTGCGCGCCAAGTACGACGCGATCATCATCCCGGATCAAGCGGCGCGACTCCTTCTGAACGGTCACAAGGCGAGCACGATGCCTGTTGAATACACGGGCGGGCTTGGCGCGGAAGGCGTGCGAAGTCTGCGCGAGTTCGTCGAAGCGGGCGGCACGCTCATCGCTTTGAACAGGGCTTCGGATTTTGCGATTGAGCAATTCAAACTGCCCGTGCGCGACATCACAGAAGGATTGAAGCGCACGGAGTTTTATGTGCCCGGCTCGATCCTGCGAACGGAATTAGACACGACGCATCCAATCGCCAAAGGTATGCCGAAGGAATCAATCGCGTGGGTGGAAGATTCGCCCGTCTTCGAGATTAGCGATGCGAAGGAAGCCGCGCGCGTTCGCGTCATCGCGCGCTATCCGGCAAACGCTGACCCGCTGCTTTCCGGTTATCTGCTCGGCGGCGAAAAATTAAAAGGCAAAGCGGCGCTCGTCGAAGTCGCGTTGGGACGCGGGCGCGTCGTTCTCTTCGGCTTTCGCCCGCAGTATCGCGGTCAATCCTTAGCGACATACCCGCTGCTTTTTAACGCGATTCAGCAAAGGTAGAAGTACGGCCTTGTCCCTGCCTGTGATTCATTCAATGCAACGCGGGCGGGGACGAGCCGCTGTCCCTACAATGCGATTTCGAGAACCTTTGATGTCACGCCCGCGTATAACCTTTTGAACGCATGAAGCCTGAAAGGGCGCGGCCAAAGTTACGAATCGCCAATCGCCGCGCATGGCTTAACAAGCGTGAAACATGAACGCCGTTCCAATCATCACAAACCCGCTGCTCAACATTACAGCTTGGTCGCATCAGGTAGGGCGACAAACTTGAACAACCGACTTCCGTTGCAAGCAAAACGCTCGATAATCGCCGCCGTGTGCCTTGCGGCGGGCGCGCCTGTGCTGTTGATCCTGTGGTCGAAGGCCGCGCAGCTACTCAACGCGAAATCCGATTTCAGCGTGCTGATCGGCTGCGCGATAATCCTCGCCACATTGATCGCCATCGGCGTGCTGGTTTATTTCGCCCTGACGAAATTTATCTTCAGGCGCGAGACAGGCGACAGCGAAGAAACGGAAAATGAATCGGCGTTGAAAGACGGAGTTCAGCCCAGAAGCTTATTCTCCGAAACAACTAATTCAGTGGAGCACATCAATGAAACTGATGAATCAAAACTTGAGCGTAAATAGATCGCTCATCACGGTCATCGCAGCCTTCTTCGTTCTCTTCATCGTCGGCGCAATCGCGTTCGCCGGATGCACAGTCATTCCGCCCGGCTACGTCGGCGTCAAAGTCAATCAATCGGGCGGCAATCGCGGCGTCGAACATTATCCGGTTTTGACCGGCAGGCAATTCTATAATCCGGTCAACGAGCGGATTTACGAATACCCCGTGTTTCTCCAAACAATTGTCTGGACAAAGGATGCGCGTGAGGGCGCGGCCTACGATCAATCCATCACGTTCAATTCTGTCGAAGGCGCAGTGGTCAACGTGGACGTGAGTTTGTCCTACGCCTTCATCGTTGAGAAAGTGCCTGCGGTCTTCGTCGAATTCCGTCGCACGCCGCAGGAAATCACAGACACATACATGAGATCGAAAGTGCGCGACGCCTTTTCGCGCATTGCTTCCGCGATGCCCGTGGTAGACATCTACGGCGCGAAGAAACAGGAACTGCTCGCCAAAGTGAAGGAAGATTTGACGCGCGAACTCGAACCGAAAGGCTTTAAGATAGACACGGTTTCGATGGTCGGCAATCCACGACTCGATGCCAACGTCGTGACATCTATCAACCAAGCGATTCAAGCGCAGCAGGACGCCCAACGCGCGCAAAACAAAGTCGCGCAAGTGGAAGCAGAAGCGCGCCAGAAAGTCGCCGAAGCGGAAGGCGAAGCCAAGAGAATCACAACCATCGCCGAAGCCCAATCGTCAGCCAACGAGCGTTTGACTAAATCTTTAACGCAGCAACTCGTTCAGTACGAAGCGCTGCAAAAATGGGACGGACACATGCCGCAGGTAACAGGCTCCGGCGGGATGCCCTTCATCCAACTTCAGCAGGGCGGCAGCACGAAGTAAGCGGCTCGGCATTCAAACGGAAACGGCTACTCCTTGCAGAGTAGCCGTTTTATTATTCACGCTCATTTCCCTTGAGATTGAACGAAGATTTCTACTTTTCAAAATAAGTTTTCGCGGCCATCTTTGCGAGTTTCCACATCTTGCTCCATTCGACGCGCCCGTCCGCGTCGCGTCCAGTCATTTTGTCTAGGATCAATTTGCGAAACTGTTTTCCTTCGCGCCTGAGCATAAATTCCTTTGCGTAAGGCTTCGCTGTGTCGAAGAAGCTGAAGCCCGGGTCTGTGACGAGGCCGATGCCTTCGAGCGTCATCAGCGCGCGAATAATATATGTGAAGTTGGCGGGCAGGCGAAACGGATATTCGTACATCACTTCGGCGAGATCATAAGTCAATTCTTTGAAATTCACGTCGCCCAATTTCAGATTAAGATAATGCTCGAACAGCGCTTCGATAACGGGTCGCACTTGATCGGGATTTACGCCGGGCTTAAGGAAATTCAAGTTAATCAAATCTTGCGCGAGGCCGTGAACATCGCGCGCGACGACGTGAAAGAAGGCGTCTATCATCTGCGATTGAAGGCGCGGAGTGATGCGTCCGACCATGCCGAAATCGAAGAAGGCGAGATGACCCGTGTCCATCACGAGCAGATTGCCGGGATGCGGGTCTGCGTGAAAAAAGCCGTCTTCCAAAAGCTGCTTCAAATAAGTTCGCACAAGCAGCCGATTGACTTTGACGGGCGAGATGCGGCGCGCGCGCAAGGCTTCGATTTCCGTAACCTTCGTGCCGCGTATGAACTCCATCGTGAGCACTTGCGTGGTTGAATGCGCCCAGTAAATTTTCGGCACATGAATAGCGCGCCAATCCTTGAAGCTTTCGCGGAAACGATCCGCGTTGCGGCCTTCCTGCGCGTAATCCATTTCTTCGTGAATCGTTTCGCTGAACTCGCCGAGCATTCCTTCCCAATCGGCGTTTTCATTTAGCTGCGGAAAGCGCGCGAGAAAGCTCGTGATACGACGCAGCACGGAAATGTCAAAGGTAATGATCCCGTGTAAGTGCGGGCGCTGAACTTTGACCGCGACTTCCTCGCCCGTGTGAAGGCGCGCGCGATAAACTTGTCCGAGCGAAGCGGCAGCAATCGGCTGCGCGTCGATCTCCGCGTAAGCTTCCTGCAAGCTGCGCCCCAACTCGCCTTCGATGCGCGCGTAGGCTTCCGTAGTCGGAAAGGCGGGTACTTGATCCTGAAGCGTCGAGAGTTCTTTGATGTACGCGATGGGCAGCAAATCGCCGCGCGTGCCGAGCGATTGGCCTATCTTGATGAACGTCGGGCCAAGCTCTATGAGATTTTTTCTCAACTGCGCGGCTTGTTCGCGCTGGCGCGCTTCCTTATTTTCAGTTCCGTCGTGGCCGCGAAAAACAATGCGACGCGTCAGCAGCGTCAAACGATGAATGGCGCGGCGATCAACATTGCGGCTCCATTCCTGAAAACGCACAATGCGTCCGCGCACGCGCGCTTCTTCGCGCAAGCGTTCCGCCATACGCCGCATAAACTTCGCGCGCGCGTCGTAGTTTTCGAGAAACAAATAAAAGCCGAGCAGACCGAGCACGCGCCCGATTTGCCAGATGCGCCAAAAGCCCCGCCACGAAAGACGTTCGCCGCGCGTGCCGTCAATCGGTGCCTCAATCGTTTCAGCGTGTGCGGCGCGGGATGAAGAAAGACGCGCGGCTGTTTGTTTGTCGTCGGCGATAATAATTTTGGATGCGGGAGCAGCCGCAAGCGCGCGGGGCGAAGTGTGTGGGGAAGCCTTTCCGCCTTTGAAAGAATCATCGGGAACAGTCGCCAAAAGAGATTCTTTTTGTTCGGTGAATGCCATCGTGTTCGATGATAAATCAAAGTTGTCGCAATCTTATGGCAGCAGCCGCAAGCGCGCAGTTAAAACGCGCTCTTAAACAATGGCGAGCGAGCGCCGCACGCCGCTTCTTGCGAAATATATGGCGGCGCGTTCTTCGTCGCGCTTGATTTGCTGCTTCAATTCCTCAAGCGAATTAAATTTCTTTTCGTCGCGCAGCCGATGCAGAAAACGCACGCGCACGACATCGCCGTAAAGGTCGCCAGACCAATTCATAATGTGCGTTTCAATCGAAGAATCGCCGTGTGATTTGACGGTCGGGCGCGTGCCGATGTTAGTCACGCTTCGCCGCCACAATCCGCCGATAAGTGTAGCTGTAATGTAAACGCCATTGCGCGGTATGACGCGGTTCTGCGCTTGCAGATTAGCTGTCGGGAAACCAATCGTGCGCCCGCGCTCGTCGCCGCGCACAACGCTGCCTTCGACGCCGTAAGGCCGTCCGAGCATACGGCGCGCGAGATTGACATGGCCTGTTGTCAACAATTCACGAATCCTGCTCGAACTGACGCGCCGCCCGCGCAGGCGAACTTCCGGCACTTCGTCCGCGTAAAAGCCTAGCTCCGTGCCTGCCTCGCGCAGCAACTCTATGTTGCCTTCGCGCTTGTAGCCGAAAGCAAAGCCGCAGCCCAGATAAACTTCCCTCGCCTGCAAGCGCTCGCGCACGACATCGCGCAAAAAATCCTTCGCCCTGACGCACGCGAATTCCTTCGTGAAGCGAATGACAATCGCCTGCTCTATGCCAAGCGCGCCGAAGGCTTCCAGCTTTTGATCGAAGGTTTGCAGAAGCGGCGGCGCAGACTCCGTGTGCAGCACGGCGCGCGGATGCGGATCGAAGGTAATCGCCGTCGGCACAGCACCGATGCGGCGCGCGCGCTCGACAACGGTGCGCATAATCAGTTGGTGGCCGAGATGCAAACCATCGAAGACGCCGAGCGTCAGCACGGTCGGACGCGCAATCTCCGCATTATCTGTGCCGTGAAAAAGACGCATAAGAAATCAGCGAACAGGGATCGATGGTCAGTGGTCAGCTAAGAGCATCAATCGTTATTAAAGCTATGGCTAAATATCCTTAACTGACCATTGCTCACTGACCACTGCTCACTATGTTACTTCAAGTCCATCGTAAGCGAATTCGACGCCGTCGGGCAGGCGCGAAGAGTCGCGCGCGTGCATGACGTCGTGCGCCATGTGCGTCAGGTATGTGCGACGCGGTTTTAGTTGTTCGATGTAGTGGAGCGCGTTCTCGAGCGAGAGATGCGTCGGGTGCGGGCGAAAGCGCAGGCAGTCGAGCACGAGCACGTCCAGATCATGTAGATTGTCGAGCGTCTCCGGCGGGATGTCGCTTAAATCCGTCGCGTAGGCGAAATCGTTGAAGCGATAAGCCATCACGGGCAGACGTCCGTGCAGCACTTTCAAGGGCAGCACATGCAAGTCTTTGCCGAAGCAGAAGGGCGCGTTTTCTTCGATGACGTGCGGCACGATCTGCGGCAAACCGCCGCCCGCATACGACGGCTCGAAGACATATTGAAAGATGCGTCGAATGTCTTTCCAAGCGCGCTCGTTGGCGTAGAGGCCGAGCGAGCCGTGACGAAAATTGAGCGGGCGAATGTCGTCTAATCCGAAGATATGGTCTGCGTGACAGTGCGTGATGAGCACGGCATCGAGGCGCGCGAGTTTGTGGCGCAGAGCCTGCTGGCGAAAGTCCGTTGACGTATCGACGAGGATAATTTGCCCTGCGTGTTCGATGACGACGGAGACGCGAAGGCGTTTGTCGCGCGGATCGACGGAGGTGCATGTCTCGCAGTCGCAGCCGATGGACGGCACGCCCGTTGAGGTTCCCGTGCCGAGGAAAATCAGTTTCATCGAAAATAACTTTAGCTGCCGCCACCGGTGATGTCGCTGCCGGAGAAACCGCCGCGCCCGCCGCCGCCGCCCGATGCAGCAGAAGAACCACGCGCGCCGGAAAGCGAAACGAATTGCATACGCAGTTCCGCCAGCAAGTTCTCGAAAATTTCGTCTTCCTGTCCGGTTACATTGCCCTTCGTTTTTTGGCGCAGCGTGCCGAGCAGATCAATGCAGTGTTTGGCGAGCGGCAAATCCGTTTCGTCTGCGGCGATACCCGGATGCTCCGTCAAACCGAGCGCGGCGGCGGCGGGCGAAGCGATGAACATCAACAAATTAACGAAGGCCGTCGGGTCTTCTTCGGCAACAGGTTCAGCGATAGGATTCGTTGCTGCTGTTTGTCGCTCCTTTTCCGCCGGAGCGGTGCGCGCATTCTGCGGCGATGATGGCGGCGTCGCCGCAACATCTGTGGCAGCAGAAAGCGGCGGCGCTGAACCTACAGCAATCGGCGATGTAGAAGCAGCGGTGGTTGATGGAGTCGGAGTAGCCTGCGATGAGTTTGCGGATGATTCAGACGCAGCGGCGTCGCTTATCGCGTTCGGCGTAGCTGTTGTGGCGTCAGTTTTTTCTACGCGCTCGATGTCGCGCGGCGAGCCATCAGGGTTAAAGAGGCGGCGATCCGTAACTTTGAGAACTGGTTTTTCTTCGCTCATATTCCTGCCTATTATTAACACGCGCTCCGACGAATATCAGCGCTGTAGAGCGCGTGTAATTGTTTGACGTCAAGATTTTAAGTCTATTTATCGTAGCATCCATACATGCCTGCCCGCAACGATGCGACGCTTCCGTGTCCGCGCTTCGTTCGATGAGAAAACGCTTTCTTGCGGGCAAACATGCGCGTCACGTACAATCGGTTTCATTGCTCCGCCATAAAATTCCCTGTCGTGAAAGTTGGATACGATGCCCGCTTTATTTGCCGATCTCGTTGCGCTGATGGCACGCCTGCGCGCGCCTGTGGGCGGCTGCCCTTGGGATTTGGAACAGACTTACGCGAGCCTTGCGCCGATGCTTTTAGAAGAAGCATACGAAGCGTTCGAGGCCGTCGAGGAAGCGCGCGCGGGTCGTCCTACGGAGTTGCGCGACGAACTCGGCGATCTGCTTTTCCAAATTGTTTTCTACGCGCAAGTCGCAAAGGAGCGCGGCGAATTTACGATTGAAGATGTGGTCGATGCGATTCACGTCAAGATGGTGCGCCGCCATCCGCACATCTTCGGCGACGCGACGGCGAAGGATACTGCGGAAGTATTGCGTAGTTGGGAAGCGATCAAGGCTGAAGAGAAACGCGCGGCGGGAAAGGACGAAGGCGAAGCGAAAAGGGAATCACTGCTCGACGGAGTTTCAAGCCGCGTGCCTGCGCTGATGGAAGCGCATCAATTATCCACGAAGGCGGCGCGCGTCGGCTTCGACTGGCAACGCATCGAAGACATTTTCGACAAGCTGCATGAAGAGATAAACGAGCTTCGGGCGGCAATCAAAGAAAGCGCGGAAACGAACGCGGAAGATGACGTGACCCATGTGCGCGAAGAACTCGGCGACGTATTATTTGCCGTCACTAACATTGCGCGCCACCTCAAGGAAGAACCCGAGGCGGCCTTGAAGATCACGAATAAAAAGTTTCGCCGCCGCTTTCATTACATCGAACAAAAATTAAAAGAGCGCAACCGCCTACTCGACAACGCCAGTCTCGAAGAAATGGAAGCGCTCTGGCAAGAGGCTAAACATGCCGCGCATTCATAGGTCGCCGCAACGCGCGGATTAACTATGAGATATGCAAAAAAAGCGCGGACTCGCATCACTTCGAGTCCGCGCTTTTTGCGTTCGTCTAAGCTTTGGCTTACCCGTTCAGTTGAACGGAGCGCAGCACCTGCTGGAACGTATTTTGATAGTTGCGGAAATCGTTTTCGGGTGCGACGGCGATCATGTAAAAGAGCGTCCCGTCGCGCAAGAGCGTTGTGTAAACAGAGACTCTTTCCGACTGTCGTGAAACTTCGTTGATGTTCGAGAAGGTCACTGCGATGGCATCGCGCCGATCAACGGTTCCGCGTTGAAACTGGCTTTGCTGACGCAAATTTTGATTTCCCTGCGCCAAGCCGTTGATGTATTCCTGCGTGGCCTGTTGCAGATCACGGCTCTGCGTTTGCGCCACGCCCGCGAGAATGCCGTGCGTGAATTGTCCCTGACTATCGTATGCGCCGTCAGGAGCGAATGTCACGGAGCTTCCGCTCTGAAATTCGCGCCAATTATCAGGCACGCTGATGCGGAAAAGATTGCCTTCCGTATAGCTGCGTAAGCGTCCCGAAGGATACGGTACGCGCGCGCTGATGCGTGCATCCGCCGGATAATTGCTGGCCTGCGTGGAACCCTGCTGCTGCCCGCCGCCGTTACGCTGCACTTCGCTCATCGAAGGCGCGCGTCCCATGCCGCGCAGACGCGACTGAACGTTGCTGAAGTTGGCTGTGTTGTTATACCCATTCAGATTGCGCAAAAGCCCTGCCTGTTGCAGGCTGTTGCGTTCCTGTTCGATGCGCGCAAAGCGATTTGCCGGATTCGGGTGGTCGCTCAAGAACTGCGGGCCGCTGTTGCCGCCGCTTTGCTGCTGCAATGTTTTGAACATGTTCGCCAGATCGCGCGGGTCGTAACCGGCGCGAGCCATAATCTGCGAACCTAACAGATCGGCTTCGGTTTCATACTCACGGCTGAACCTCAGAAAACTAATCTGACCGATTGTTTGGATGCCGCCGCCAACGGCTTGGCCGAGACCGCCGCCGATAATCGAGCCGAGAATAGCTCCGGCTATATTCGGCGCTTGAACTTTTGCGCTTTGCGCTTTTGTAGCCTGCGCTGTGCCGTGACGAAGCGCGACGTGCGAGAGTTCGTGCGCCATCACGCCCGCGAGTTCACCTTCGTTGTGTGCGACGTCGATCAAACCACGATTGACGTACATGTAACCGCCCGGCAAAGCGAAGGCGTTAATGTCGCGCACGTCCACGATCTTGAATTGATAGCGAAATTCGGGATGTTGAAATTCCTGCGGGATGGCTGCGACAAGACGATCCCCGACGGTACGTAAGTAATCCGTCGCCGCTGCGTCGCGCAAAATCGGCATTTGTCGTTCGACTTCTGATGCCGCCTGCTGACCGGCCTTAACGTCGTCGTTCGGCGAATAACGATTGCTGTGATAACTGATTCTGGTCTGCGCGAGCGTCGCCACAGGCATCGTGAAAATGCTGACGGTGAGAAGCAGCGCGGTCAAAATCTGCGAACTGCGATAAATACTTTTCTTCATGTTTATCCTCCAAGAGCGCGTCGGGCTGTATGAGCCGCGCACGCATCTACGCTTTACTGCGAAATGAAAAAGCGGCGTTTCTTATGTGTCAGGGAAGTATCGGTTTCCTCGCCGGAACATCTCTCCCAAAAAATCTTTTTCTCAACGTTTATTCCTCAAACGCCCAAGCGAGAAAGCGCTATTCGATCCACGCCAACCGCCTGACACTTGCAAGCAATGTGCCGCTACCATGTCGGCTTATTTTTGATGAAACGCGTTATGTGTAAGTTGGCAGCGCCGTTCGTTTTCCGTGCGCTTGACGGGATATTAAAAGGCAAGCCGTGCGCATTTTTGCGTCGGCTTGCCTGTATGTGAATTAATCCGATTTGGGCTGTGTGTGCTTTATTTGCGCGGCTCGATTTTTTCGTTGAGCCACTTGGTCGCGTCCGCGAGCGGCGCAATGCGATGTGTTTCGCCCTTCCAAACTCGCCCCATCGAAACAATCAAAAAGATGAATCCGGCAAGCCAGAACAAAGACTTGCCGACGCCGCTGCCTGTAACAAATTTGACAAGGCTAAAGAGAAACGAAATGCCGAGTATTGCGAGTTGCAGGGCGAGTCCCTGCGCGGCGTGAAAGCGCGTGCGGGTTTCCACGCGCGGCGTGAGAAAGAGTTCGACGGCGGAAGCGACGATGCCGATGTAGAAAGGCGCGTAAGGCAACACGCACGCAACGCGCTCCGGCAAATTGATGCCGCTGACAGTACGGCAATCCGGTTTAGTCGAATAAGAATTCGGAGCGACGAGCGGCGGCGGCTCATAATTTTGACGAACGGGCGGCGGCCTGTAAGCGTCGCTCTGGAAAACGGAAGGATACGAGGCGTCCGGACGATTATCGTAACGCAAGGTCGGCGCTTCCGCACTCTCGCGGCGGCGCGTGTCCGCTTCATTTCGTGCGCCGAGCGGCAAGGTTATGTCGCTCGTGTCTGCGCTCGATACGGGTTCAGCCCGGCGCACAAAATCAGGATCGAGCGGATTAGTGTCGTATTTGTTTTTGTCTTCCATCGTAGTGCCTTATACGCATAATGCGTCATCACGGTTCGCAATTCAATGGAGTTTCATCCAGCACTTTGTAGTCAACACGTTCCCAACGATTCTCTCGCTCATAAAGACGAAACGCGCGGAGATTTGCTTCGTTTTCCTTTAGCCCGACAATAAAATAAATCGCCGAAGGATAGTAAGCGCGCCGCACATCCGTCTGCGAAGGCAATGGGTCACTTTCACGCGGATGTGAATGATAAATGCCCAAGAGTTGTTCGCCGCGCGCGCGCAATGTTTTTTGCGCCGCGAATAATTCTTCCGGCGCAGCCTCGTAAGCGGCTCGCGGATCAGGTGCAATGTTGCGCAAGCGATAAACGCTCTGCGCGATGCCACACCACGCGTCCACATCTTCGGTTACGCCGCCGATCAGACCACAGCACTCCGCAGGATCACAGAGGCGTGCGTGCGCGAGCATTTCTTCAAATACTTCGCGGGCGAGGCGGATCATCTATCAAGCTTCCTTCTCGATCTTGATTTTCAATTCTTCCAGCTGCCGCTTATCGACATCGCCCGGCGCGTCGATCATCAAATCCGTCGCCGAAGCAGTTTTCGGAAACGCGATCACGTCGCGTATGTTGTCCGTGCCAGCGAGCACCATGACGAGCCGATCAATGCCCGGCGCGATGCCACCATGCGGCGGCGTGCCGTACTCGAGCGCGTCGAGGAAAAAGCCGAAGCGAGAGCGCGCTTCTTCTTCGCTCATGCCGAGCGCTTTGAAGATTAGGCGCTGCACGTCGCGGCGGTGAATGCGAATCGAACCGCTGGCGAGTTCGACGCCGTTGATGACCGGATCGTAAGCCTTCGCGCGAAGTTGTCCGAGCAAGTGCGTTTCTCCGCCGTCGATGGCGCGATGCAAAAGCGGCAAATCCTGATCAAGCGGCGACGTAAACGGATGGTGCATCGCGTAATAGTTCCCGTCGTCTTCGTTCAACTCGAACATCGGAAAGTCCGTGACCCACAGCGGCGCATAAGTGTTTTCGGGTATCAGCTTATCGCGTTTGGCAATCTCGTTTCGCAGCGCGCCGAGACTCGCCGCGACAATTTTTTTTCTGCCCGCGACGATCAACACGGCATCGCCACGCGACGCCTTCGCTGTTTGTGCGATGCGCGAAATTGTTTCCTCGCCGAGCACCTTCAAAAGCGATGATAAAATTTCCCCTTCACCGAGTTTGATCCACGCGAGAGCATTCGCGCCGTAACGCTTCGCGTATTCCTGTAGCTCATCCAAAGCTTTACGCGACAGATTCGCGCCGCCGCGCACGACGATGCCCTTCACTTCGCCGCCGGACGCGAGTGCCTCCGCGAAGGGCGCGAACGTCGTGCCTTCGAGCGCGCTTGCCAGATTCTGTAACTCCATGCCGAAACGCAAGTCCGGTTTATCGGAGCCGTAGCGCGCCATGGCTTCCGCATAAGAGAAACGCGGGAACGGCAGGGGCAAGTCAACATCGATTAATTTGAACAAGCGCGCGAATAAATTTTCAATCAACGTATAAACTTGTTCGGGCGTGGCAAAGCTCATCTCAACGTCGAGCTGCGTGAATTCCGGTTGCCGATCCGCACGCAAATCTTCGTCGCGGAAACAGCGCGCGATCTGGTAATACTTATCGAGTCCGGCGATCATGCACAACTGCTTAAAAAGCTGCGGCGATTGCGGCAGCGCAAAAAATTTGCCGGGCTGTATGCGCGACGGAACGATGTAATCGCGCGCGCCTTCGGGCGTTGATTTAATGAGCACGGGCGTTTCGATTTCCGTAAAATTCTGCTCGTCCATGTAGCGGCGAATCTCCGCGACGACGCGATGACGAAGGCGGAGATTCTTTTGCAACTGCGGGCGGCGCAAATCTAGATAGCGAAACTTCAAGCGCAAATCTTCGCTGGCCAAAGCATCGTTCGGCGAAGAAGTTTCGAGCTGAAACGGCAGCGTGCGCGCATCATTGAGAATCAGTATTTCGCGCGCCGCCACTTCCGCGTCGCCCGTTGCAATCTTTTCGTTGCGCTGGCCTGCTTCGCGCAGCACGACTTCGCCCGTGACGGCAATCACATATTCGCCGCGCACTTCCTTCGCACGCGCATGGGCGTTCGGCGCACTTTCTTCATTAAAGACAACCTGCGTGATACCGTCGCGGTCGCGCAGATCGAAAAAAGTCAGCGGGCCGAAATCCCTGCGCCGCGCCACCCAGCCCATCAGCGTAACGGATTGTCCGACATCTTCCGCGCGCAATGCGCCGCATGAATGCGTGCGCTCCAAGTTTCCCAGATCATCCAGCATTATTATTGTTTCTCGATTCCGATTTCATATAGGATTCCACGCACAAAATTTTGCGTTCATTGAAAGCGTCATCGTGGCTTCAAAGTTTCTCGCGCACCGTTGCGGCGAGACTTTTGCGCGGCACGCTATTTTGTTCGCCGGTGCGTAAATCCTTGAGAGCCACTTCTCCGCGCGCTTTCTCGTCCGCGCCGATGACCGCGACAAACGCAATGCCGCGCTCCGAAGCATACTTGAATTGTTTGCCGAGCTTGTCCGTCTCCGTGTAGAGATCGACGCGCAACTTTTCAGCACGCAGTTCGGTTGCGAGCGCGAGCGAATCCGCAATGCCGTCTTCGTTCCAGATTGCCACCATCACGTCAGCCGGTGCAATCACGAGCGAATCGGGAAACATTTCGCGCTCGGACATGACGACGATGATGCGTTCTAATCCGAGCGAGAAACCGCACGCCGGAACGCTCTGGCCGGAGAACATCCCAACGAGATTATCGTAGCGCCCGCCGCCGCCGAGACTGCCCGCAAGTTCCGGCACACCGATTTCCATAATCGCGCCCGTGTAATAAGAAAGCCCGCGCGCTAGCGCCGGATCGATCTTGAGGTGTTTTGCACACCCAAGCGCGGCAGAGTATTCGATGATCGAGCGCAGTTCATCAATGCCGCGCGCGCCCGCTTCGTGGTCTCCGACGAATTCGACGAGGCGTCCGAGCAGCGCCGCGTTCAAAGCTTCGTTTTCAGAAACGTGCGCGAGGTTTTCAACATCAAGGAGTTGCGCAGCGTGTTCGAGCGCCGCAAGGCTCTCAAAAAAAATTAAAAGCTTCTCGCCGCTTTCCTGCGTCAATCCGCGTTCGCTGAATTCCTTCGCAACCGCTTCGCGCCCGATCTTGTCCAGCTTATCAATGGCAACGAGCGCATCCGTGTGTTTTTCAAATGCAACGCCTGCTGCGTCGAGCACGCCCGCCAGCACTTGGCGGTGATTAAGGCGAATCGTGAAATGCCCGAAGCCCAATTCAGTGAGCGCATCGCTCGCCGCCGCGCACAACTGCGCTTCGACAATCATCGAGCGCGAGCCTAAAGAGTCGACATCGCATTGATAAAACTCTCTGAACCTGCCGCGCGCCGGACGATCCGCGCGCCACACGGGTTGTATCTGATAGCGCTTAAAAAATTTCGGCAAATCATTGCGATGTTCGGCAACGACGCGCGCCAAAGGCACTGTCAAATCGTAACGCAACGCGAGGTCTGCTTCGCCCGTCGCTTCGCCCGCGCCGCGCTTCAGGATTTTGAAAATCAACTGATTGCTTTCCTCGCCGTACTTGCCCGTTAGTGTCTCGATGTTTTCGACGGCGGGCGTCTCCAACGGCTCGAACCCGTAACGCTCGTACACACGCTTCACGACGCCGATCACATAATCGCGCCGCCTGACATCCGCAGGCAAAAAATCGCGCATCCCGCGCGCCGGTTGTGTTTTAGTGGACATGATGGCGGAGAAGTCAGAAAACAGGAGTCAGACTAAACCACTATGCACTGAAAGTGCATAGGTTTCGGCGAGGACTGAAAGTCACGCCTCGTCTCGTTACTAACTTGAATCTTATGCAACGTCGCTCTTCAGATTTTATCGGAGTGCGTTGCAACTAAAGTCTTGCACTAAAGTGCATAGTTTCCACTAGCGCGTTGAAACAATGAAAAACGCGGGCAAGCTCGATTCGCTTCGTTCGTGTTTGCGTTTTACCGTTCTTATTCCGACCTTTGCGTTTCCCGTTCTTATTCTGACTTCTGACTTCTGACTCCTGAATACTGCTCTTTATATTCCTTCGTATATCCGACGTAATTTTTCCAGTAATTTGCGAGTCCGGCGACTTCCTTATCCGTTAGAGCGCGTTTGGCTCTGGCGGGCGCGCCGATGACGAGCGAGCGCGGCGGAACTTTTGTGCCGGGCGAAACGAGCGCGCCTGCGGCGACAATTGATTGTGCGCCGATCCGCGCGTCGTCCATCACGATTGACCCTATGCCGATCAAACAACCGCGCTCGATATAGCAACCGTGCAGCGTCGCGTTGTGACCGACCGTCACTTCGTCTTCGAGAATGGTGGCGTGCGTGCCGCTTGCGACATGCACAACCGTGCCGTCTTGAATGTTCGTGCGATTGCCGATGCGTATATGAAAACCATCGCCGCGCAGAACAGCATTGAACCACACGCTCGATTCTTCGCCGATCCACACATCGCCGATTATTTGCGCGCTGTCTTCGATAAAAGCCGTCGGATGAATTTGCGGATGCGTGCCGCGAAAGGGTTTAAGCATTTGCGATGCGAACAAGTTTTGAACGTGAATTATCGTGCTTTGATGAAAACGAAAACGGTAGCATGAGGCGCACGAAGCGGGCAAGCTGGCGTCTTCTCCGAAACAATCTCAAAAAAATAAAGGCAGGAACAAGCCCTGCCTTTACGTTTGACGAATTGTGAAGGATGCGCTGTTGAGAGCGCTTTTGTTTTACCGGCGCGGCGAGACGGGAACGAACACGGTGCTGCCGCGACGATTGACGAGCAGAAGCGTCGGGCGCGAGCCGGAGCGATTAACCGCCGCGCGCAAATCATCAATCGAACGCACGGGCTGTTGATTAGCTTGCAGGATCACGTCGCCCTGCTGAATGCCCGCTTCCGCCGCAGGGCCGTTCGGATCGACGCTTGCAACCACCAAGCCTTGCGTCACGCCGCGCAGATTAAGTTGCTGCGCGATTTCCGGCGTTAAAGGCTGCACGCCCAATCCGAGTTTGCCCGTGTCGCTGTTGCTTGTGCTGTCATCCTTGCCGCTCTGATCGTTTGCGGCGTTCTTCACGGTCAATTCGGCGAGCGTGGCGCGCAACTGTTGTTCTTTGCCGTTGCGAAGAATTGTTAATTGAATATCAGTGCCGGGCTGCGTGCGCGCGACTTGATTGCGGAAAGCGTTGTCGTCGGCGATTGGTGTGTTGTTGAGCGCGGTAATTACGTCGCCCTGCTTTAGCCCTGCGCGATCCGCCGGAGTTCCCTGCTCGACTTCTCTGACAAGGACGCCGCGTGTGTTATTCAAATTGAGGCTGGATGCGATGTCTGGCGTGATGGCCTGTATGCCGACGCCGAGCCTGCCGCGCCGCACCTTGCCTGTTTTAATTAATTGATCCATCACATCGCGCGCCATGTTCGACGGAATAGCGAAGCCGATGCCGATGCTGCCGCCCGTGCGCGATAAAATTTGCGAATTGATGCCGACGAGTTCGCCGTTCGTGTTGACGAGCGCGCCGCCGGAATTGCCTTGATTGATCGGGGCATCCGTTTGCAGAAAATCTTCAAAGCTGCCGTCGCTCAAACGCGAGGAGCGTCCCTTCGCGGAGATGATGCCCATCGTCACGGTTTGTCCGACGCCGAGCGGATTGCCGACGGCGAGCGCAATGTCGCCGACTCTGACACGCTCCGAATCGCCGAGTCGAAGCACAGGCAAATTATTGACGTTGATTTTCAACACAGCCAGATCGCTCGGCGCATCCGAGCCGACAACTTTCGCGTCCACCGTTCGGTTGTCGTTTAAGTCAACTTTGATTTGCTCTGCGCCGTCGATAACATGGTGATTCGTTAGAATGTATCCGTCCGGGCTGACGATCACGCCGGAGCCGAGCGCGCTGGCGCGTTGCTGCGGCTGTTGCTGCTGCGGCGCGCGCTCGCCGCGATCACCGAACAATTGATTGAAAAGCGGGTCGTCCGAAAACGGAAACTGCTGCGGCGCACGCACGCGAAGTTCCGAATGAATCGTGACCACCGCAGGCGCGACGCGGCTCACCACGTCAGCGTAGGAAGTCTCCGCTCCGGCAACCGCAACGGGCGAATTTGCCGCAGGCTGCGATGAAGAGGCGGCCTGCGTTGAAGTGTTCGCGTCGCGGCACGCCGCTACCGAGAAAACGAGCATCGCCAGAATCAGAATTTTTTTGATCCTGGCATTATCTTGCCATTTGATTTTTGAAATCTGTTTAGCTCTCATGATGTATGTCACCTTGCACGTAAATTTAATTGTTTGAACTGATTCCTACTTGCTTTATAGATGATTTTTTTTCGCAGCACGTTGCGTTTATTTTCGGCTGCAGAATTAAAGGCACGACAGCCGCGCCGCGTTCACGTCACCGAAGAAAATTCATCCATCAACGATAAATGCAAAAACGGCGAAGCGACTCGAATACATGAGCCGCTCCGCCGCGCGAGAATCCCTCGAACTCAATTTTACAAGCGCGAGTAAGTAAGCCCTTTTTGGTTTTGATATTTGCCGCCGCGATCTTCGTAGGTTACGTCGCAGTCTTCGTCGGATTCGAGGAAGATTACCTGCCCGATGCCTTCGTTGACGTAAACACGCAAAGGCAAATCCGCGAGGTTGGCGAGTTCGACGACGAGACGACCCGTCCATCCGGCTTCGAGCGGCGTCGTGTTGAGAAACAAACCGACGCGCGCATACGTGCTTTTGCCGATGGCGATGCCTGTGACGTTGCGCGGCATTCTGAAGGTTTCCACCGTCACGCCGAGGCCGTAGGAATGCGGCGGCAGAAGATAATATTTCGAGTCGTCTTCGGCGGTGCGAAGCGGCGGCTCGATCAAAGAGTCTTCATCGAAATGTTTGGGGTCTATTTCGCGTCCGTGAATCGGTGAAAAGACTCGAAAGCCGTCGTCCGCGAGCCGCATGTCGTAGCCGTAGGAAGAAGCTCCGGCGCTGATGATGCGGCGGCCTTCGGTTTCACGCACAAGCTCTGCGCTGAAGGGCTGAATCAAGTTTGATTCTTCGGCCATGCGGCGAATCCAGCGGTCTGATTTAACTGTCATAAGTTGTCCGGGAAATAAAGAGTAGAAACGACGCCGCGCGCGACTCGCCAATACAAGCGCGATCACCACACAAGCACCGACGACGCAGCATAAGACAGAACGCAGACGCGGGGCAAGCGCGGATTATCGCTCTTTCGAGGATTATTGCTTTTTAGAGAATTATTGCTCTTTGCTTTCGGGTTTGATGAAAAGTCTTCCGTCGCCGACGGTGAAAGCGAGCGTGGGGCCGCCCGCTCCGGCACGCCCGTTAAGCGAATGAGCGGTTGCAGTAGTTCGCTCGCGCGGAACGAGCGCGTTGTAAGTGTTTTCTATCGCGCCCGTGCGAAGAACGCTGGCGTCTATGTCGGCTGTGAAGTTCGCGGGAAGTTCGACAATCATGTTGCCGGTTGCGAGGCGAATTTCCACGCCGCTGCCGCGCCAGTTACGCCCCACGAATTTCACACGGGCTGAGCCGCGCCCGATGGTCGCCGCAAAGCGCCCGCCTGTGAGCGCAAGCGTCGCATCGCTTTCGAGCGCGGTGAGCGTGATAGAGCCTTCGACGCCCGCGAGGTTGAAGGCACCACGTCCCATATTTATTTCGAGATCGACGGCGGCAGGCACGCGTATGCGATAGTCGATTTTCCATGGCAGGCCGAGCAGCTTTTTCGGAAAGTCTTTCGCCGTGCGGCGCATAAAGGCTTTGTCGTGCGTGCCTGTCGTGAGCACGCGTATGTGATTGATGTCTTCGTCGAGCGCGAAATTATTAACGACGGCGAGACGCGCGAGGTCTGCTTCGGTGTCCGCGCGGAGTTCTATGTCGGCTGTGATGTCAACTTCAGCGCGCGCCCATGCTTCGATGGTTATCGAGCCGGAAGTGGGGCCGAGAATGGTGAGCGTGCCGCCGTAGCCGAGCCGCCGCACTTCATGCCGCGTCGTCGTGCGCACGAGCGCGGGAGCAGCAGCAGCAGATGTCGGCGCAACGATTTTGGGCGCGGGCGATCTTTTGTTGCCGGACTGCCCTGCGACGGCAAGCGACAAAGCGGCAAGCATTACAGCGGACAAAAACAGCCGCAGCAATCTATTTTCGATAACGGCGCGCGAAGAAAACAGCGTGCGTGTTCGATACGAGAAAGTCGTCATATTGCGTGACACCATAGCACAAGGACGCCGCTCAAAAAGAGTCGGCGTCCTTGATTATTTGAAGCGATGCGCGTTGTTGTTTGTAATTGCCTTAGCGACCGATAAGGGAAATGCGCCCGCGTTGATTGATGACCATCAGCGAGCCGCCGCCGCGCCCGATGTCGCCGACGACTTTGCGGCGGTCACCTATGAAGCGCAGGCCGCTGCCGGTAAACGGGCCGAGGTCTATTTCGCGCGAAAAGGAGGTCGCAGACAAATTGAATGAAGAATTCGCGGGCAGGCGCAGATTCATCGCGCCCTGCGTTGACTTGAATTCATACTTGCCGCCCTCTGCGACTTCGCCATCGAAGAGAATATCGCCCATCGTGTTTTGCGCGATAACAGAAGCGGCGCGAATGCCTGTCAACTCGATATTGCCTTCGGCGGTAACGTAGGCGCGCACCATCGCTCCCTGCACATTGCGCACGGTGATGTTGCCGCGCTTTGTTTCGACATCGACGATGGAATTGACCGGAACGTAAATGTGAAAATTAACATCGCCGACATCCGCGCGCCCTTGATTATCGCGCACGACATTGATCGTCACGCCTTCGTCGGTTTTTTCCGGCGAAAAGCGCGCGATGGGCGAATCCATATCGGCGACGACTTTAATTTCATCGCGATCCCATGATTCGACGATGATGGTGCCGAACCGATTCGTCAATTGAAGGCGGGCGTTCGGGCGTGCCTGATATTTTTGCGAGAAATGTTTTTGCTGCGCGAAAGTGTTTGTCGCAAAGAGGCTGAACAAACAACTGATTGTGAGCGCGAGAACGATATGCGCCGAAGAAACTGCGCGCGATCTGCGACGTGTGTGCGACAAACTAATGTTCATTTCTGTACTGCTCATTAATTCCGGTGTTTCGTGAGAACGAGGCTGCATTTTAAGCGCCCGCGCACCTTTCATTAAACTTTCGGGAAAGGGCGCGGGCGCGTTGTTTTCAGTGGGCGGCGAACCATCTTATAAATCAGAGAACTCCTTGAGAAGTTCGACCTTGTCGTTGAGCGCCGCGTTCAGCATTTCTTCGGAGACTTCATCGTGCGGATTGCGCTGCAACTCTGCCGACGCATCCTGCACTGCTTGGTCTATCACATACATGTTACGCACAAAGGCATCGCGCGTTTGCGGATTCCAGCGCGTCATGCGCTGCTCGGCGCGGGCGTTCCAATACTCGATTGTCATTTGCTGCGGGCGCATTCTGGTCGTCATGCTGGCGTTCATCATCATCCCGCCGCGCGGATCGCCTGACAATGCATTGGCTGCTTGATACCCGTCCGCGTTTCCAGCCGTCGCTGTCAAAGTCGGGCTGCCCTGCGGAAAATCTTGTACGCGCCGCACGCCGATAGCGGTTACGAGTGAAACAGCGATGGCGATGGCGGTAACGGCTGTCGCCAACTGCGGAAACGATAGCTGCCAACTGCGGTTCATCACGCGCGCCCACCAACTCTCGCCCGCCGCATCTGAAGAAATCGCGCGCGCCGTTTCTTTGTTCGCCGCGAATTGCTCGCTTTCGAGCGTGTTGCAAATGCGCAGCCAGAGTGCGCGTTCATTCGGCACGGCGTCATAATCATCGCGGCACTCGCGGCACACGTTGAAGATTGATTCGAGTTCATGGCGAACTCCGTGGCAGTTGAGACAGTCGGCTAAATGCGCTTCGATGTGAGCGTGATGGTCGCCTTCGAGCGCGCCATCGAGAAATTCGCTAAGCAGTTCCTGACACTTCTCGCATTCCATTGTCTTTAATCTTTAACCTCTCGCGTTAATCGCGTGCGGGGTTGCTTAACTCTTCATCGACGAAAGCTTAAGCGGCGCGCGATTCTTTCTTTTTTTGCAATCTTGGGGAGACTGCGAAACTCGTTTTGCGAAGCACCGTCGCTTCAGTCGTGCGGCGACGAGCGCGAAAGCTTCATATAGACTTTTCAATGCTGCGCGAATTCTCAACCTATCCGCGCGAACGATGTTGGAAGCTACTTTGCGTCGTTCTGTTGCCTGAGCAGCATACGCAATTTCATGCGCGCCTTATGCAACTGCGACTTTGACGTTCCAACCGAGCAGCCGAGCATTCTGGAAATCTCTTCATGCTCGTGCCCTTCGATGTCGTGCAAGGTAAAGACCGTGCGGTAGCCCGGCGGCAATTGCGCAATAGCTTTGTCGAGCGCGATGCGGTCAACCACCGGCATTTGATTCGGATTCGCCGTGCCGACGACGATCTGTATGGGCGTTTCGCCATCGTCCGTCGTCTGCTCTAATTTGACGTTGCGTTTCCTGAAGTGCATCAGGACTTGGTTGACCGTCAAGCGATGAAGCCAAGTCGTGAAGGCAGACTCGCCGCGAAAACTTCCGATCTTGCGAAAGAGCTGTATGAAGACTTCCTGCGCGAGGTCTTCTGCTTCCTGCACGTTACTCGTCATGCGCAGGCATAAACTGTAGACACGTCGGTTGTGCCGCTCGTAAAGCTGCTCGAAGGCAACCATGTCGCCCGTTGCAGACTTTTGCGCCAGCGCGTAGTCCGTAACTTTCGGTGTTCCGTTGTCGTCTGCGGTCACGTGTTCGCTTCACTCGATGAGAGCATCCGGCGCGTCTTTGCGTTGCTGCAAGCCGTCACGCCTTCGCTGCTTTTCAATCGACCAACGCGATGCGTCCCGCTTGTTCCGAAAAGAGGTTCTTGAGCTTGGCAGACATGAAGTGCGAACATCGTCTTCATGTTGTTTCCCTCTCACGTTTTCAGATGCGGGCACGTTCGCGCGTCGTTGCCTTGAAAATGTATAAGTTAATCTTTTTCGTGCGCCGTGCAAACGCTTTCGTGCGTCGCTCGCTTCTTGAACGCAAAAAACTCAAGTCCAATATGTGCGATCGAGCGAACGATAACCGACGGCTTCCGCGACATGCGCGGCACGCACATCCGTTTCGCCTTCGATGTCCGCGATTGTCCGGCTGACCTTTAGTATCCGATCATACGCTCTGGCTGACAAGCCCAGACGCGTCATCGCGCGCTCGAGTAGTTGCTCGCCTTCCGTATCGATACGGCAGAAGCGGCGAATAAGTCTGGGCGACATCGCGGCGTTCGAGAAAATCCCTTCGCCCTCGAAACGCTCGCGCTGGCGGTCTCTGGCGCGCATCACACGCTCACGAATGCTATCGGAACTTTCGCCATCGGACGCGGGAGCGTTGCCTGTCAATTCTTTGAAGCGCACGGCAGGCACGTCTATGTGTATATCTATGCGGTCGAGCAGCGGGCCGGAGATGCGCCCGACGTAACGCTGGATTTGCAGCGGCGTGCAACGGCACTCGCGCGTCGGGTCATTCCAGAAACCGCAAGGGCACGGGTTCATCGCGGCTGCAAGCATAAAAGATGCCGGAAACGTGAGCGACATCGCGGCGCGGCTGATCGTTACCTTTTGATCTTCGAGCGGCTGCCGCAAGACTTCGAGCACGCTTCGATCAAACTCCGGCAACTCGTCCAAGAAAAGCACGCCGTGATGCGCCAGAGAGACTTCGCCGGGACGCGGAGCCGCGCCGCCGCCGATGAGTCCCGCGTCCGAGATCGTATGATGCGGCGAGCGAAACGGGCGCTCACGAACAAGACCGGCGCGTCCTGTTAAGCCAGCGACGGAATGTATTTTCGTGAGTTCCAGCGCGGCCTCGAATTCGAGCGGCGGCAGGATCGTCGGCAAGCGTTTGGCGAGCATCGTCTTGCCGGAACCAGGAGGGCCGATTAATAAAATATTGTGCGATCCGGCGCTTGCGACTTCGAGTGCGCGCTTGGCTGAAAGTTGCCCGCGCACTTCTCGAAAATCAACGCCGTAATGATCCGGTGTTGCGAGAAGGTCGGACGGATCGACGCGAAGCGGGACGGGCTGCGAGGAGGCATTCGGATTGCGAAGCGCTGCGACGAGTGCGACTGCCGCGCGTAAATCTGCGATTGGGTAAACGTCAACGCCCGCGACGACTGCGGCTTCTCCGGCATTTTCTTCGGGCATCAGCAGGATTTTTATTTTCGCATCGCGCGCGCGAATCGCAATCGGCAACGCGCCCTTCACGGGACGCACGCGCCCGTCGAGAGAAAGCTCGCCGATAACGAGCATGTCCGTCAAGTTTTCGGCGTCGCCCAGATCGCCGTTCGCGCCGAGGATTCCGAGCGCAATCGGCAAATCGAAACTCGCGCCTTCCTTGCGCACATCGGCGGGCGCAAGATTGATCGTCGTTTTATTGAACGGAAAAAAGAACGAGCAGTTGGTGATCGCGGCGCGTATGCGTTCGCGTGATTCTCTGACGGCGGCATCCGGCAATCCGACGATGACGACGGAGGCTTGCGAGTCTGCCTCATTGCGCGCGGGCGAGAGATCTACTTCTATATCAACGAGGTCTGCGCCGATGCCGTAAACGGCGGCGGACTGTGTGCGAAAGAGCATGGTGAGGACGCTCCCTTTGTGTGAAGTGCGGCGATTAGCAAACAGTTCTGCCGCAACGTAGTAGTTGTCAAATTTACGAAAAAAGAAAAGTTTACCGGAAAGAAAAAGCGCGCTTCCAACTTATTATTGAAAGCGCGCTCCACCGTTTCGCGGCGATTTATGTAGCTGCTTTCACGCAGCCTGCGAGGTGTAGGGCGCGTTGTCTTTATTTAACAGCAGCTACTCTTAACGGCGACGGCGCGGCGCGGCAGGCGCGGGCGCGGCGGACGGCACTTGAATCTGCTGGCCGGGCTGCAGCAACGCGTCCGGCGCGATGCCGTTCAAGCGCGCGACTTCGTCGGCTGAAGCGTTAAAGCGCGCGGCGAGTTTGGCAAGCGTGTCGCCGCGCATCGCGCGAACCGAAATCAGACTGCGCGTTGCAGCAGGCGCAGTCTGCGCGGCGGGGCGTGCGCGAACAAGCGCGACGTTGCGCGTGAAATTATTCGGCACAACGAGTTTGCCGGAAGTTTTGATGTCCACGCCGCCGTTCATCATTTGCAGTTGCGCAAGGTTGGTTCCGGTGCGCGAGGCGAACGACTGTAAATCTTCGCCGGGAGCGACAGAGATAATGCGTGCCGTTTCGCGTGCGTTGCCGGGGATACGTTTAAGCAAGGCAGCAAATTGTTTGGCGCGGCCTGCTGGCACGCGCACAATGTAGCTTTCGCCGCGCGGCGTTAGATCACGGCGCAGTTCCGGGTTGATGCTACGCAGAATATCTACGCTCGTATCGCAAGCGTCCGCGATGAGTTGGAGGCTCGTCGCCGTCGGCACTTGCACGCGGTCATAAGCGAGCGAGGGTTCCGGGCGAACATTGTGGAAGCCATATTTTTCAGGATTCTTCGCAATCAAAATCGTCGCCAGAATGTTCGGCACGTAATTGCGCGTTTCCTGCGCGATGTACGGATAGATGCTCCAGAAATTGGCAGTACCGGCGCGCGAAATAGCGCGGTCAATGTTGCCTTCGCCGGTGTTATAAGCGCCGATGGCGAGCTCCCAATTTCCGTTGTAACGATTCGAGAGAAACTTCAGATAACGCGCGGAGGCGTGCGTCGCTTGCTCGAAGCTGTTGCGTTCGTCGATCCAAGCGGTCTGGCGAAGACCGAAGCGCGCGCCCGTGCCGGGTATGAATTGCCACAGACCGGAAGCAGCCGCAGACGAATACGCTGCCGGACGCCAAGCACTTTCGATTTGCGCGAGCCAGACGATGTCTTCAGGCACGCCTTCCTGACGGAAAATCTCGCGCGCCTTTGACATGTAACGTCCCGAACGGTGCAAGCCGGTCTCCATCGTGGAATGCCCGCGCCCTTGATAATAATTAATGAACTGTTGAATCAAAGGATTGACGTTGAAACCGAAGTCGATGCTGTTTTTGGCGAGTTCAAGGGCGGCTGTGTCCTGCGGCGAAACGTTTTGCTCTTCGGGCGTGAGTGTCAGCTTGCTCAAATCATCGAGCGGCGACGGCTCGAATTTTTGTTCGCGGAAACCGATCTGGCGCGGCTGGCTTGTTTGAGCGCGCGCAGTCGCAACGGTAGCACCGGCGTCTGCGCCTTGTGTTGTTTGCGGCATTTGAACATTCTGCGCAACGATGGTTGTGCCGGTCAATGCTTGTTGCGTCGGCACTTCTTCGCGGTAGATACGTTCGACGAGTTCGAGATAAAAGGTTTGAAGACGCTGGCTGGTGCGCACGTCCATGCCGGATTCGAGAACCGTATCGACGGCCTTATCGAATTCGTCGCGCGCTTGATCTAATTTGTTGTCGTCTAAATTGAGTTTGCCGCGTTTGTAATGGTCTTCCGAGCGATTGATAACTTCGGCGACGCGGCCTTCGGATTTTTCGACTTCCGAAGGAATGTTGCGCGCGCTCGAACCGGCTGGAATCTGTGCCTGAAGGCTGGCAGCGGGAACAATAAACGCTGCGACGAGTGCGGCGCGGGCGATAAATCGGGGGAGGCTCGTTGTCATTGTGTCATCTTCTCCCTTTTGAGAAGGTTAAAGCGAATCCGCGACGGCGATCTTTTCGTTCGAGGGGAAAATCGCGCGGGCGGTATTCACAAAGCTTATAATATTATGACTGCGTTGAAGTTGGCGTCTCGCACGGCGAGCATAATAATCTCTATTAAGCATCCACGCCAACGTCAAAACTAACACACGGTTTTAAGGTGTGTCAAACACTTCACGTAACTTAAAGAGAACGAAACGGTGAGTTTTTCCACCAAAACCGCTCTCTTCACAGTATATAAAGATGCGTTCCGAAGGCGTTCGGTTGCGCCTTTTGGCGAAAGAAAAACCGGCAGCAATCAAGCGTTGGCGCAGGATTGCGTTATGATTGCCGCGCGTCGTCTTCACAATTTGCCCGCACGGGAATGCTTAACTATCGTTCGTACTTCTGCACGGCGGCCTGCGCTTCCTGTAGGTATTTGCGGTCATATTCAGTCAGCGAGTTTTGGGACTGCATTTGCAGGAAGATGTTTAAGGCGCGCCCGTAGTTTTCCTTCGCTGCATCACGGTGCGTTTGGCGGTTTTGGTCGTTTGCGGTTTGGGCAAGAAGGTCGCGGTAGGTGTCGCCGATGTATTTATAAACAGCCGCGAGTTTACGACGGGGGAACATGTTTGCCGAATCATTGCGCGCGAAATCTTCTAAGACGCTGACGGCTTTTTCGTAATTTGCCAGCGCGTCGGCGTAATTTCGTTGTTGATAATATGCCAACCCGAGATAAGTTAAAACTCTGCTGATGTCGCCTTTGTAAGTAAAGTTCTGCCGCTCACTGCTTTCTAACTCCGCCAACATCGCGAGCGATTTTTTAAGGTAAGAAACAGCTTCATCGTTTTTCTTGAGCCGGACGCAGATCGTACCGAGCTGCGTGTAAGTTTTAGCTAAATCCTGCCGCGCCTGCGAATTCAGTGCATCGCTTTCGGCGACATCTCCGGCGACTTTCAATGCTTTGAGTAAAATTTCAAATGACAGCGGGTCGTTTACTTCTTCATAAAGCTGCGAGCTTTGCAGATAGGTGCGCAAAAGACTTTGTTTGAAGATGTTGTCGTGTGGATTTCTTTGCACGAGCGATTCGTTAATCAATGTCGCTTTCGCCATTTCCGCTTCGCCTTCAATTTGTTTGCCGTCCCATGAAAGCGATATGCCGAGGACGGTGTAAGCTCTGCCGAGCAAGCGCTGGATTTCCGCGTCATTCGGATTTTGTTCTTTGAGCGATTCAAGTGTTGCGATTGCCTTTTGCAACGGCGGATAAACTTTAGCAAGTTGGTCGTTCAAGTAATATGTGTTGGCGAGATCAATCTGCGCTTCGCCCGTTGCCAGAAGAAGCTCAAATGAACGCGGTTGTGCGGCAAGCAATCGTTCGTAAATCGCCAGCGCCTTTTCGGAATCCTCGAGCGAACCGCGCAAATTGCCCATCCACCAATGTATGTAGCTCGACTGGCTGAAATTCATCGCCAGAGCTTTTCGGTTATTGAAATCTTGCGGATTCCGTTCGAGCAGCTTTTGCCGCACGGCGACGGCTTTTTCGTAACTCGCAATCGCTCCCGTGTAATCGCTCAAATTCGGTTTGCGGGGCGCGCCTTGCAGTTCGCCGATCTTTTCGTAAGCCGAAGCCAATTCGCTTTGCAATGCCGCATCGCCGCCGGACTCCTGCGCGAGGCTGTTGAGATATTTCAAAGATTGATTGACGAGCGCCTGTCGCGCTTCGGTCGAACCTTCGAGGCGCTCGATTTTCGGCGCGATGTCGAATAGCAATTCGTTGGCAAGGTGTCGCACGTCCGTAAAACGCCGCTCGGCGCGGTCACGCTCTGTGCGCGCGACGCCCGCTTGCCACACGCTGACGGTGAAGCCTGTAACAAGCGAAAGAGCGACGAGGAAGCTCGCGGCGACACCGATTTTGTTGCGTTGGAAAAACTTTTCGGCGCGGTAAGTGAAAGTATCCTTCTGCGCGCGAACGGGCAGGCCGTCGAGATACCTTTGCACGTCTTCGGCGAATTGCGTAACCGAAGCATAGCGGCGCGCGGGTTCTTCGCGCTTCGCCATCGCAATGATATTTTTCAATTCGAGGCCGATGAATTTTTGATTGCTGTTTTTCGATTCAGGCTTTTTGTTCGCAGCGTTCGTCGGAAGGTTCGTGGCAATCGTTTTTCCTTCCAACCTTTCCGACATCCAATTGCCGGGCACGAACGGCACGTTCGCTGAATGCCGCGCGCCATGCAATAAATCATGTAGCAGCACGCCGAGGCTGTAAACGTCGCTGGCGGTCGTAACTCGATCGCCGCGCACTTGTTCGGGCGCGGCGTAGTCGGGCGTAAAGGCGCGAAAATTGGTGAGCGTATGTTCGCCGCCTTGTTCTGCGTCGAGCAATTTAGCAATTCCGAAGTCGAGCAGTTTCGGCGCGCCCGTTGAAGTGACAAGGATGTTGGAAGGCTTAAGGTCTCTATGGACAACTAAATGTTGGTGCGCGTAAGCGACTCCCTGACAAACCGCGAGGAAAAGTTTCAGCCGCTCATCAATCGAGAGATTATGCCCGGCGCAATACTCGTCTATGCGCAATCCTTCGACGTATTCCATCGCCAGAAACGGCTCGCCGTCCGCGCTCACGCCGCCGTCCAAAAGCCGCGCGATGTTCGGATGATTTAAGGAAGCGAGGATTTAACGTTCCTGCCGAAAGCGGCGCGCGAGTTCAACGTCTGCGAAGCCGTGCCGGATGATTTTGAGCGCGACATTTTGCTGAAACTCGCCGTCCGTGCGTTCGGCAAGAAAAACCGCGCCCATCCCGCCGCGCCCGATTTCGCGTATTATTTTATATGCGCCGAATTGACGATTCTTCGATTGCCATTCATCGTCTGCAACTTCATCTTCGGTAAGCATTCCGGCGGCAAACAAAAAGGCGGGAGTTTCAATGTAGGTTTCCGAAGGCGCGTGGTGAGCGAGCAGGGATTCGACTTCGCGGCGCAAATCATCGTCGCCCGCGCAACTGCACTCAAGCACTGCGGCGCGCTTCGCGTGTTCGCACTCGAACGTTGCGAACAGTATATTTTCAATCTGCCGCCAACGCTCCGTGTTCATCGTTCAACTTTCATCCCTTCCATCTTTTTCATCATCGCCGCGCAGTTCGCGGTGCAGCCACATCTTGGCGACGCTCCAATCACGCATCACTGTTTTGTCCGAAACATCGAGCGCCGCAGCCGTTTCCTCAACGCTCAAGCCGCCGAAGAAGCGCATCTCCACAACACGGCTTTTGCGCTCGTCAAACGCCGCGAGATTTTTTAACGCTTCATCGAGCGCGACCAACTCCGCCGCGCGTTCTTCGACTGCTACACGCGCTTCGTCGAGCGATAGCCGCTGCGTCAAACCGCCGCGTTTCTGCGCCGCGTGCGCGCGTGCATGGTCAACGAGAATGTGGCGCATCAACTGTGCCGCCAATCCGAAGAACTGCGCGCGGTTCTGCCAACTCATCTGCGTCTGGTCAACGATGCGCAAATACGCTTCGTTGACGAGCGCCGTCGGCTGCAAAGTGTGGTCTGAGCGTTCGCGCCGCAAATAATCGCGCGCCAATCTCCTCAGTTCATCGTAAACGAGCGGCATCAAGCGCGCGGGCGCTTCCCTATCGCCGTCCCTCCAACGCAGAAGAAGCGCGGTGACTTCATGCGGCGAGGTGTTCATTTATCACTGTCTCCCATAGAAAGCGGATTCTACTCCCGAAAAAGGACATTGCAAAAATTTTTAATCGAGCGTGGGAGTTTTCGAGCGCGTTTTCCGCTCTAGTTATGTGAGGAACATTTTTGTGGTGCGCGGACAAGGGTGGCAGACGACGCGCAACGCCTGAGTTTTGCCACACCGACGCCGCAAGATTCCCGTTTGGGTGCAAACCGGAAAATTGTCGTCACAAATTTATGCAGAAACGTTGCCACTGATATTCAAGGAGATGATGAAAGCCATGAAACGAACAAAGACCTTTATGAGAAACAGTTTGTGTGCGGGCGTCGTGGTGGCGTCGTTTATCGTGCTGGCGCTCTTAGCAAACGCTACAACAACGTTCGCCCAGCAGCAAGCCACCTTTGTCGGCGATTACGACCGCGCGTTCGCCGCGCCGAACGGCTATTACGTCGAGCCGCAAAACAACGACCCAACGATTCCGTCAAACCCGGCATGCAGTTCTTCTCTTTTCACGGGCGATTTGAACCCGGACGGCTCGATACTCGCGGGCGGCAGAATTTTAAGAGGCGACGCGGGCGATTTCTGGCTGCGTAAATTCACTGCTTCGGGCGCGGTTGACGCTTCTTTCGGCGGCGGCGCGGGTTATGTCCGCACGACGTTTTTTACGAATACGTCCGGTTATAACAACGTCATACCGCAAGTTTTGAAACGTCAGCCGGACGGCAAAATTTTATTCGCCGGACATTGCGACGGACTGACCAGTTCCGGCAATCAGAATAACGCATTTTTCGGAAGCGACATTTGCGTCGTTCGCTACAACACGGACGGAACGCTCGACGCGACTTTCGGCAACAACGCCGTTCGAGTCGGCTTCGGACCGGGCTGCACCAGCACCGATCCGAATAATCCCTGCACCTATACTTTTCAGCCGGGCGCGGGTAAGTTCACGACGCAGAGCGGACAAATAGAATGTAACGGCAATTGCGGCAACGTGATTTACGCCGGAACTAATGGCACGATTTACGACATCGCTTTGCAGGCGGACGGCAAAATCATTCTTGCGGGCGAAACGCGCGACGCATTATTAAATACCACTCGATACGTCGGCATTTTGATTCGGCTCAATCCGAACGGCTCGCTCGATGCGAGTTTTGGTAGCGGTGGCATCGCCAGACTCGCCGGGCCGAATGTGCCGGGCGGACAATACCCGAATTCTTATGGTTCAGTTCGTTTTAATAAAGTGCTGGTGCAGCCCGACGGACGCATCGTCGCCGCCGGTTACGACGGCACAGTTGAAACTTATTTCACCGGCACGGTTTTTCTCGTCACACGATGGACGGCGAACGGCGTGCTTGAAACGAAACGCCGACTCGACAACAACGCCAGCCAAACCGCCAGAGAAGCCGCAACGGGCTTGCTTTTCAGCACAGACGGCACGAAGCTGTTTGTCTCCGGGTCGTATCAATCGGCGGAAACGCTCGTTCGATTGAACTTGAGCGATTTGTCGGTCGATTCGACGTTCGGCACAAACGGCGTGCAGCGTTATTTTTATTACTCGGACGGCAACGGACTAAACCGCACGCTCAATATCAAAGCGATTCAGCCGGACGGCAAAATTCTTGCGACCGACGACGCTTTTGTCAACGACAGTCACGTCATTCGCTTCAACCCGGACGGCTCGCCCGACCAATCCTTCGGCAACGTCGGTTTTAACAGCACGAATCAACAGCCCGTTACGCCGCGCGGCAGGCTCGCGCTTTCGGTTCAGACTTACGAGGGAAACAACACGTTCGGAGCCGGACATATTCTGCTGCGACCGAACGGCAGAATCAATTTAATCGGATCGGTAGGCACGGGGTTTGAAATCTCACGCGGCGTCGTCTCGCAGCAAAACACCTTCGTCTCCCTCCTGCAATTTAGCGCCGCCGCTTACTCTGCACAAAAGGACGCAGGCTCCGCGACCATCACCGTCACGCGCACCGGCGACACATCGTCCGCCGCCTCAATTGACTATGCGACAAGCGACGGAACGGCCACGCAAAGCCGCGACTACATCACGTCAACCGGCACGCTCAACTTCGCCGCCGGAGAAACGACCAAGACCTTCACGGTGCTATTGACCAACAACGCCTACGCCAACGGCAACCATACGGTCAATCTCACCTTGGGCAATCCCAATCCGACGGGAGCGACAAACGGCGCGCAAACCACAGCCGTCTTGACCGTCGTCAACACCACAACGACACAGCCGACCACCAACCCGATCGACGACGCGCGCTTTTTTGTTCGCCAGCAGTATCTTGACTTCCTGAACCGTGAACCCGACACAGGCGGCTTCGATTACTGGACAAGCCTGATTACCAAATGCGCTGCGACAGACCAGAAGTGCATTAACTCCCAACGCGTCTCGGTCTCCGCCGCCTTCTTCATCGAACAAGAGTTTCAAGACACAGGCTCCTTCGTTTACCGTTTCTATAAAGGCAGCCTCGCGCGCCAGCCCAACTACGCAGAGTTTACGCAGGACAGAGGCCGCGTGATCGGCGGCAGCAATCTCGAAGCGAGCAAGGTAGCCTTTGCCAATAACTGGGTACAGCGTCCCGAATTCATTGCGAGGTATCCGTTAAGCCTACAGCCCGGAGAGTTTGTCGATACCTTGATTGCGGCAGTTAAAACGACGACCGGAAACAAAGTAGATTTATCGAGCCGACGCGACAGCTACTTGAGTACATTGCAGACGAGCGGACGCGGCAGCACGGTGCGCCAAGTGGTGGAAGAAAGCGCCTTCAAGACTGCCGAATACAACAACGCGTTTGTGTTGATGCAATACTTCGGTTACCTCAGGCGCGATCCCGATACGGCGGGCTATAACTTCTGGCTCGACGTGCTCAATAACAGAGTGGCGAACAACTACCGCTCGATGGTCTGTGCTTTTATCACGAGCGCGGAGTATCAACTGCGCTTCAGTTCAGTTGTCACACGTAACGATCAGATTTGCGGCAGCATTGGACAGTAACAGGGAATCTGCCGCCTCGTCGTCCGGGTTAGCCCGGCGACGCCCTTGAGCAGGCAGAAAGCGAAGCACCGCACGTCCAGCGAGGGCGTGCGGTGCTTTCGCGTTTGTATGTCTTGCGGTGTTGATTAGACGCCCGCGCGATCTGAAGCAACCTGCGGCAGGCGAGTCGGCAGGCGCGCATCCGCAGTTTGTGGAAGCGTGGGTTTGTCTTTAAGGGCTTCGCGGAAAACTTCGCGCACGTTGTCTACGAAAACGAAGCGTATGTTTTTGAAAGGCTCCTTCGGCACTTCGTCCATGTCGCGGCGATTTTGGTGCGGTAGGATAATGGTCGAAACGCGCGCGCGGCGGGCGGCTAAAACTTTTTCTTTGACGCCGCCGACGGGCAAGACATTGCCGCGCAAAGTTATCTCGCCCGTCATCGCCACGTCTTTGCGAATGGCACGCCCGGCGAGCGCCGAAACCATCGCCGTCGCTAAAGTGATACCGGCAGACGGGCCGTCTTTCGGTATCGCGCCTTCGGGAATGTGTATGTGTAGGTCGTAATTCTGGAAATCGTCTTCGTTGATTTCGAGTTCTTTGGCGCGCGATTTAGCATAAGAGTAAGCGGCCTGCGCAGACTCCTTCATCACGTCGCCGAGTTGACCCGTGAGCACAAGATTTCCCTTGCCCTTCATTTTGAGCGCTTCGATGAAAAGCACGTCGCCGCCGACTGCTGTCCACGCCAGACCCGTAGCGACGCCGATCTGATCCTTCTTCAAAACTTCGTCGGGCATAATCTTCGGCGCGCCTAAAAATTCATGCAGATTTTTCAGAGTCACGCGCACTAATGCCGTTTGTCCTTCGGCGATGCGACGCGCGACTTTCCGGCAGACTGTGCCGATTTCGCGTTCGAGCTGGCGCAAGCCCGCTTCCTGCGTGTACTGCTGAATGACGCCCGCAAGCGCCGTCTTTGACATCAAAAGATTGCGTGGTGTGATGCCGTTTTCTTCGAGTTGTTTCGGCAACAAATGACGACGCGCGATTTCACGTTTCTCTTCCTCTGTGTAACCGGCGAGACGAATGACTTCCATGCGATCACGCAAGGCTGGCTGAATCGTGTCGAGCACATTCGCCGTCGTCATAAACATCACGTTCGAGAGATCAAACGTCACGCCAAGGTAGTTGTCGCGGAAGGCGTTGTTCTGCTCCGGGTCTAAAACTTCGAGCAGCGCGGACGACGGATCGCCGCGAAAGTCTGCGCCGACTTTGTCTATTTCGTCGAACATCAAGAGCGGATTGTTTGTGCCTGCCTGTTGAATCGATTGGATAATGCGACCCGGCATCGCGCCGACGTAGGTGCGGCGATGACCGCGAATCTCCGCTTCATCATGCACGCCGCCCAAAGAGAGCCGCACGAATTTGCGATCGAGCGCGCGCGCAATCGAGCGCCCCAGAGAAGTTTTGCCGACTCCGGGCGGGCCGACGAGACAGAGTATAGAGCCTTTCGGTTTCTCTCTTAATTTACGCACGGCGAGCGCTTCGATAATTCGCTCTTTTACTTTTTCGAGGCCGTAGTGGTCTTCGTCTAAGATTTGCTCGGCCTTCAATAAATCGAGATTGTCGTTTGACGCTTTCGACCATGGAAGATCGGTCATTATCTCCATCCAATTGCGAAGCGTCGCCGTTTCCGCCGCGTCCGGGTGCATCCGCTCCAGCTTTTTCAGTTGCCGCAAAGCTTCTTCTTCGGCAATTTTCGGCATTTTCGAGGCTTCGATTTTTTCACGAAACTGCGCGACTTCTTCGGCAAGCTCGTTGCCTTCGCCAAGCTCCGTTTGAATTGCTTTGAGTTGCTGGCGCAAATAAAACTCGCGTTGCGAACGGTCTATGTCGGCGCGCGCCTGCGTGTTGATTTCCTGCTGGACGGTTAAGACTTCGATTTCTTTGTTGAGAAGCTCGTTGACGCGATGCAGGCGCGCGGTCGTGTCTGCGATGTCGAGCACGCTTTGCGCGTCTTCTACTTTTAGTTCGAGGTTGGACGCGGAAAGGTCTGCAAGGCGTCCGGCGTCGTCCAAGTTAGTTATAATCGCCATTACTTCCGGCGAAATGTTTTTGCCAAGGTTCGCGGCCTTTTCCATTGACGCGCGAACGTTGCGCACAAGGGCTTCGACTTCAAGGGAAGCAGTCGCGGGCGCAGGAGTTTCCTGCACGACGGAGAGTTTGGCGCGCAAGTAATCACCGCCGGTTTCAACCGCCTCGACGCGCGCGCGGGAAAGCCCCTGCACGAGAATGCGTATGCGCCCGTCAGGAAGTTTCAGCATACGCATGATGACGGCGACTGTGCCCATCGAGTACAAATCTTCGCCTGTGGGTTCTTCCTTGTCTAAATCCCTTTGCGAGGCGAGGAGAATCATGCGGCTCTCGCCCAAAGCTTCATCCACCGCGCGAATAGACTTTTCCCTCGAAACGAAAAGCGGCACGATCATAAACGGATAAATAACGATGTCGCGCAGGGGCAACACGGGCAGCTCGTTCGGAATCTGCAATTGCTGATCGCTGATGTCCGCCGCGTCCAAATTTTCGACAATCTCTGCGTTGTTTATAATAGGCATAACGAATTTGTAGGAGACAGAAGTCAGGAGACAGAAGTCAGAATGAAGAAGCGAAGGCAAGTATGTTCATCCTGATCGCATTTGCGCGTCTTGTTGTTTTTATTCTGTCTCCTGACTTCTGTCTCCTGACTTCTGATTTCTGTCTTCCGTCTTTTCTTTCACCGTCACTCTGAATTCCGCGCCGCGTCGTTCCGTCGCTTTCGGTAGATGCACGATGAGCACGCCGTTCGACAGTTCGGCTGATGCTTCTCGGACGCTTAATGTCCAGCGGCGCAGCGAGACGATGCGATTGAAGTGGCCGAAGGCGCGTTCCGAACATAGATGCTGAATGGAGCCGCCGCGTGGCACGCGCCGCTTTTTTTCGCCATAGACGCGCAACTGCGCGCCGGTCAAACCGACACGGATATTTTCGGCGCGCACGCCCGGCACTTCGATTCTGACCGTCACTGCTGCTTCCGATTCGCACAAATCAACGGGCGGCGACCACTCGCCGGGCTGCGGCGCGGCTTCCGCATCCGTCGCTTCCTGAAGTGATGCGTAAAGACGCCCGACCTCGTCGCGCAGGCGTTCGAGTTCGAGTTGTTCAAGCCCTGCGACGTGCGCGACCTTAATCATTTCGACGGTCACGGCGCGCGGGCGAAGTTTTTTCTTCAAAGGCATTTCAAACGTGATTTCAGGCGCGGCGTGCGGCGGCGCTGCTCTGGCGCGCGCGCACGAGATGCTTCAGTTCGTGCATGAATTCCGACACGTCTTCAAACTCCAGATACACGGAAGCGAAACGCACATACGCGACTTTATCGAGTTCCTTCAAGCGGCGCATAATCATTTCGCCGACCTTCGTCGTCGGGCGTTCGCGTTCCGGCGATTCCTGCACATACTTTTCGACGGAGTTGACGATGCCTTCTAATTTCGACGACGGCACAGGCCGCTTTTCGCACGCGCGAAGCAGTCCCGCCATTACTTTGTTGCGGTCAAAGGCTTCGCGCCGCCCGTCTTTTTTGACGACCATGTACGGGATTTCGTCTATGCGTTCGTAGGAAGTAAAACGCCGCTCGCACTTTAAGCATTCGCGGCGACGGCGAATCGCCTCGCCCTCGCGCGATTCACGCGAGTCAACGACTTTATCTTCAAGGAAACCGCAGAAAGGACATTTCATAAGTGTTGTCTTTCGCTTAAACGGATTAGTTTTCAAGAATCAGGATGCAAGACTAGAAAGCTTTCAATCATCCACGAGCCGCGAGGTTCAATTTCTCCGCCCCCCTGTTCGTTTCGTCCAACTGTTTTTCTTCTTCAACTACGCGGCGCTCTGCTTCGCCCGAAAAAACGAGTTGCTTGATTCGCCGGATGCTGATGTCGCCGCGCAATAGATAATAGAGACCGAAGATCAGCGCGGGCGCAAACACAATCGGATTGAGGATCAGCACGGTCGCTGCCGCTTGGTTTTTTTCGACGCCGAGCAGAACGAGCGCGGCAGCGGTTGCGGCGTGAAACGCGCCCGCCCCGCCGCCCGGTGTCGGCACAAGCGATGCGACGAGCGACCAGCCCATCATAAAAATCGTTTCACTGAATCCGAACTCCAACCCGAACGCGCGCAGCACCAGCAAATTTGCCGACGCAATCGCAAACCACAAAACGCATGTCCAACCGATGGTCACAAACAGCGCACGCCCGTTCGTCAACACGCCGAGCGACAGCGCCAACTGCTTTAATAAACCGACGATCCCGCGCCCGATCCGTTCCGGCACAAAGCGCCATGCGGTAAAGCGTTTGTCCAACCAGTCAATCATCGCCTCCGAATACAATCTGAACAGCACAAGACAACAAACGCCGATTATGCAGCCGACCAACAAGGTGAATCCGGCAAAGCGTATATGCGTGAAGTCTCCGGCGCGTTCTGCGGGCGGGCGAAACACCAGCAGATTGACCGCGAACAACACGACGACGGCGACCATGTCGTAGATGCGTTCGACGCCGATAGTCACGAAGGACGCGCCCGGACTGACGCGCGGCTCACGCAAAGGCAGCACGAGGGGACGCAGTATTTCGCCTGCCCGCCCGAACAGAAAAAGGCCACTGAAACCTATCGTCGTCGCCACAAACAGTTCGCGCAAACTCGCCTGAGCCAGCGGCGCTAACAATGCCTGCCAACGCTTCGCGCGCAGCCAGTAAGTTACGCAGACAATTATGATTGCTGCGACGAGCAATCGTCCGTCAGCCGCTTCGATTGAATTCTTGACCTGCGCCCAGTCCAGCCCGCGCCCGAACCACCACAAAATCAGGACGGCGAGCAGCGCGAACAAAATGAATCGAAGGTATTTACGCAAAAGAAATATGTGCGCTGAAACGAAGCGCGACACCTTTAATAAAGCGTTCAAGATTGAGGCCGCAAACCCTACGACCACAATATATAGTATAGCTTAGATAGGCTACAATACTTCGACGGGCGCGCGCAAGCAGATAGTCATACCTTTGTAGAGGCAAATATCCGTGAATTTCTTTTGAGTCGCCGTCGGCTATTGCCTGTGTATTCGTCCGTGATTGCCGGATCATCCGCGACGGAACTTTCGCAAGGGCTTCTTCGTAAAGTCCATTTGACAGAAGTTTTCCACCCTTTGCTGCTAGTTAGAAAGGCGCGTAAGATCGGAGTGATTAGGATGGTGGGAGCTGCAACAATTTTGGCTTCAGTAAACGACGGCGGCGCAGAACTCGTCAGAAAATGTCGTGCAGGCGACGGCGCGGCATGGGAGGAAATCGTCTCCACTTATTCGCGCCGCATTTATAACCTCGCGTATCGCTTCACGTCGCGCGCGGATGCGGCGGAAGATTTGACGCAGGAAGTTTTCATACGCGTTTATCGCTCGCTCACGCAGTATGACGCCAAGCAGGGCGATTTGCAGAATTGGCTGATGCGGCTCGCGCGCAATTTAATCATCGACGATTACCGCCGCCGCCAGCGCCAGCCGCAGGACACGCACGCAGACGATTTGGAAGACCACACGTATCATCTGCACACGACGACGAATTCCGCGCAGCGCGAAATGGAGCGGCGCGAACTCGGCACACAGGTTCAGGCAGGCATCGACAAGCTGCCGCCGGATTTACGCACCTGCGTGATCCTGCGCGACATCGAAGAATTGAGTTATCAGGAGATCGTCAATCTTCTGCACATCCCGGAAGGAACAGTGAAGTCGCGCATCAATCGCGGGCGCATCGAACTCGCTAAGACATTGCGGCGAATGCGTGTGGTGGCAATGAGCGATGTCTAGACAAACTTCAAACGACGCATCGCATCCTGCGTGGTTCACGCTCGACTTTTTGTTCGACGCGTTGTTAGACATAGTTTTGGATGTGTTGGCAATTTAATTCAGGTGCGATGCGACAAAGGCACGTCTTAGTTGACAGGGAATGTTCGTGGAGGGGAAGAAACGAGGATTGTAATGCTGTGCGCGGATTTTGAAAGTAACTTAACGGACTACCTCGACGGCGTGCTCGACGCCGGAAGCAATCGCCTGTTTGCCGAACACGCGCTGCGTTGTCCTGTATGCCATGAATTATTAAACGACGTGAAGCGAAGCGTCGAAGCTTGCCGGACGGCGGAAGTTCCCGTGCCGCCTTCGCTCGCGCTCGAAGCGCATATTCTGTTGAAGACTGTGCCGGAAGCGTGCATGAGTTGCGAAGAATTTGAAGAACACTTGACGGATTACTTGGACGGTTTTTTGCCCGCGCCCGTGTATCGCCGCTGGCAACGCCACGCCGCCGCCTGCGAGCAATGCACGGAACTGCCCGGACAAGTCGTGCGCGCCATCGGAGCTTGCTACACATACATCAACGAAGAATTGGAAGTGCCAGCCGGACTTCAACAAAGGATTTTGCAGGAGACGCTCGGCACGATAGGCGCAGCCGAAATGCGCGCTCCCTTTTCGACACGTCTTGCGGATTCTTTGCGCGCGTGGCTCGATCCGCTCGTCTCGCCGCAGTATGCCACCGTCGCAACGATGCTGCTTGTCGCAGTCCTCGTTCTCACCAGCACGGTTTCGGCAGACGGCTCGATCAGCGGCATGTACCGCGCGAGTTTACATCTCGCAGAGCAGACTTATCAGCAGGGCGCAAGCGCGGCGATCAAAGGCGCGTCGCTCTCCGGCAACATTAAACAACTAACCAATGGCCTGACCAATTTGATGGGTGAAGAACAGCGCGCGCTTCCGGCGGCGATGAAAAATAGCAACCGACAGGAAGCACCAAACCCCCAACCGCAATCGACAAAGTAAGCCTTTTAATAGGACGCGTCACAAGCATCGTGCCTTCATGTTTGAAGCACAGCGGCGCGGAAAGAAATTTGGAGTTAGGCAGGACGAATGAACTCGATGAATTGCATTTACCACACCAGAAATCCGGCCACAGTGCAATGCAGCCGCTGCGCGCGTGCGCTGTGTCCCGCCTGCGATCATCGCATACGCGGCTTTCCGTATTGTCAGGATTGCATCGTCGCGGGCGTTGAATCGTTGCAGCAACCGTCAACGCGCGCGGCCAACGCTGCCGGAGCCATTGCCGTCCAGCGCAGAACGTCGCCGCTTGTCGCCGCGCTGCTCTCCATCGTGCCCGGACTCGGCGCAGCCTATAACGGCCAGACATCGAAGGCGATTGTTCATTTCACGATCTTTGCGAGTTTTTTTCAAATGGCGACCGTGACCGACGGCGTCGCGTTTTTTATCTTGGGCGCGCTCGGCATGTGGCTCTACGCGATGGTTGACGCATATCGCACGGCGCAGCTAATGCGCGCAGGCTTAGCGTCGGGCGCAGAATACGATGCGATCACGCGCAGGCTCTACGGCAATCCGCTGGCATGGGGCGCAACGCTCGTGCTGCTCGGCACAGTCTTTCTGCTGCACACGATGTTCAACATTCGCTTGCCTGTGCGCGAATTTCTTCCCGTGGCGCTCGTTCTTATCGGCATTTACATGATTTTTGAACGCACGAAATGCTGCCGCAACGCGACTGATGCGAACGCAACGCCTGCATTCGATGTGCATAGCAGGCCGCCGTCGGTCATCGGCACCGCGCCGCTCAATCATCAAAACAGTTTTCGCACGGGAGATTTATTGGCGACGCAAGTCTCCGCGCGCGATTCGCACCGGACGGGCGGCAATTTATTCGAGCCGCGCTCCTGATTGAACAAGTCGCTTTGCCTTGAGTTCAAAGTTAAGCAAGGCAATACGTGACGGGCGGCAACGCACTTTGTTATAGTAGAATTTACTGTAAAGAATAAAAGGATGCGTTGGGTAATGGGCAGAGGTAAAACGATTATTCAAGGCGAGGCTTAGCTCGTCGGGCTTTCCACAGAATCTTGAAGTAAGAGGAATAATACAATGTCAGCTTTGATTAAAACATTCGGGCGGTGGGGCGGCATACTGACGATGATCTTGCTCGTCATCACTTTGTTGAAACAATTGATTGCGCTCGTCGGCTTTTTGCTTTTCGCAATCAAGGTGTCAGTCGTCGTCGCCTTTGTCGGGTTGTTTCTGCTGATCGTCTTTGCGATGCTTCGCGGGCGCTCCCGCAGGCGTCGTGACCTAGAAGATATTTAAGGTTCGATTTCTCCGCACTTCATTGCTTTGTTTAATGCACGCGAATCGCGCTTGGGCAACAACTTAAAAAGCTCGGGCGCGATTCTTGTTTGTCGAAACTGTAGTGCATCCGTAGAGTTCGGATAAAACTTCTTGCAGCGAAAAGCCAAACGAAAGGTCGATGACGAATAAATCCTAAAGTTTTGCGATTGATCGGTCTCCTGTTTTTAGTCGGTGCGGTAATTATATCGGTTCTAAATCTTCATCGGGTTGCCAATCTGGGAATAACATGGCTGCCTCACTACTGATAGTCTTCGGCGCTCTCCTTACGTAGTGTTTGCGAGAAAGGGCAGCAGAAATTGACGCGCGAATCTCTTCACGATTGATTGAACGACGACGGTTTCCCGCCGGGCAATTATTGATAGATACCTTGTTCGCCTTTTGTTTGTCGAAGGATACGAACGACAATTGGCCTGCCTTACTCGAAAAAAAACTTGACACTTCCGGCGGCTTTCGCATAGTATGCGCCGTCTTTTGACATTAGGTTTTCCTTTCGCTTCACTCTCCACAGAGATAAATGCGAAGTGTTACAAACCAAGAGGTCAATAGCTCCCCGTTGTGTCTCGCGCGGAACGGTGCGGCTTTTTTTTCGCCGCTTCTTTTAGCGCAGATGTTTTGTTGATTGTGAAGCTTTTCAATGGAGCGCATCCATTCAAATATGCGCATCCGGCTCACAAGCATTAACCCGTAAGGACGGCGCGGAAGGCTCGTCTTTCAAGACGAAAGCTTTTGGCGTCCCTGTTTTACCGAATCGTAGGAGGATTCGTTTGTTATGTCTAGAATAACCGGTAAGGTCAAGTGGTTTAATAACTCGAAGGGTTACGGATTTATCGAACAGCCCGGCGCAACCGACATTTTTGTTCACTACAGCGCCATTCAGGGCGACGGCTTCAAGACGCTCGAAGAAGGTCAGGAAGTCGAGTTCGAGGTCACGCAGGGGCCGAAAGGCCCGCAGGCCGAGAAAGTGACCAAAGCAGCTTAAGTGCAGCAAAAAAAGGCTTTCGCAGCAAAGCCACTCTGACCGCTTCCGGTCAATGTTCTTGTGACCCGGAAAGCGCAATAAAAAAGGAAGCGGCCTCATGTTCAAATGAGGCCGCTTCCTTTTTCAGTTTACTATTCTCTGCCTAATCCGCGCGCGCCTTAAACTGCACGCGCCCGTCTTCGACATCCACGGAGAAGCGCACCCGCTCGCAGCCCAGTTTGTCCTTCAAGTTGTCCGTGCGGCTCGCAATCAAATGATGAAAGCGCGGAAACGAAAGATCGTCCACAGGCTCGCCGCATTTGCGTTTGGCTTCGATCAAGGCTTCATACAAATTTTTAACCACCGAAACATCCTGATGCGCGTCGGTGCAAACGAAAATCGAAGGATCGGCTGTCGCTTTTGCGTCTGCGTGCATCGCGGCGCGCGCGGCGGCGGCGGCATCGCGCCCGTCTTCGCGTCCCTGCATTGTGCGCCGCCACATTTCACGAAAGGAGGTGTAGCGCGAGACCAGCGAATTATAAAGAAAGCGCTGCGCGAAGGTGAGCGAACGGTCATCCGCGATTCGTTTGATCGTCGCTTCGACGCGGCTCTTCGTGTCATACGGCGGGCGCTTCGACGCGCCGTTAAAGTAAATGTCGAACTCTATCTTGAGGCGGCGCATGTCTTCCTCGAGACGCGCGAGTTGCTCGTCGAGGGTCGGCTGATTGTCGCGCGGCTGCGTATTACGCTTGGCTTGCTGCGCTTTTTTTTGCTGCGCCTGTCGCGCATATTTGTTATCACGGATCGGCATTTTGTATTTCTCTCCTCACCGCCAATGCTCGCGCGTCCCGACTATCGACGATGCGCGCATCCCGGCTTCGAGAATATACGTTTTGAAACCGCAGCGTCAACAAACTTCTTTCAAACGCTACCGAACGCGCAAGCAGCGCGATGTTTCTTGCGCTATACTTTTCCCCGCAAAGAGTGCCGCGAAGTTTTAAGGAATGCCGCGAAAACTTTTCACCGCGCACGCGTGATTGTTTCGCCCCTTCGCTATAATGATTCGTCAACTGAAGCAAACTTTTTATGTCTGACCAGCACAGCGCCGATCAATCAATTCTCCACGCCGCGCGCCAGCAAATCTTGCGCGCGCTGCCGTCTGTCGATTCACTACTGCGCACGCAGACGGCAATAGATTTACGCGCGCGGCTCGGCGCAACGCGCGTGGCGAATCTTGCGCGCGCGGTCTCGGCAGAATTGCGCGCAGAGCTTCAAACAAACGCATTGATGAAACTCGATGCGGGCGACGACGGCTCGCGTGAAACGTTGCTCGCGGAAGCCGCGCGCAGGCTCGAACAGGCGGCACAGTATGAGGCATCGAACAGCTTGCGCCGCGTTATCAATGCAACCGGCGTCATACTTCATACAAACTTAGGGCGCGCACCGCTCTCGCAACGCGCGCGTCAGGCCGTCACACTCGAAGCCGCCGGTTACTGCACGCTCGAATACGATGTGCAAACGGGACAGCGCGGCAAGCGTGGAAACCGCGTCGAGGAACTCTTAACGGAATTAACGGGAGCCGAAGCCGCGCTCGTCGTTAACAACTGCGCCGCCGCCGCGCTGCTCATTTTAACGGCGCTCGCGGCACACGGCGAAACAATCGTCTCGCGCGGCGAACTCGTAGAGATCGGCGGAGACTTTCGCGTGCCTGACGTGATGGCGCAATCCGGCACGCGCATGATCGAGGTTGGCACAACCAACCGCACGCGTCTTTCCGATTACGAGCGCGCCGTCACAGATTACACAAAACTTTTGCTGCGCGTGCATCCGTCCAATTACCGCATCGTCGGATTCACGGCGACTCCCGCGCTTTCCGAACTCGCCGCTCTCGCGCACAGCAAAAATCTACTGCTTTACGAAGACGCAGGCTCTGGCGCGCTCTTTGACCTTTCCGCTTACGGGCTTGCCGACGAGCCTATTATCCGCGACTCGATTCTCGCCGGAGCCGATCTCGTTTCCTTTAGCGGCGATAAACTCCTTGGCGCAACGCAGGCCGGACTCATCGTCGGACGCCGCGCGCTCATAGACACATTGCGCAAACACCCGCTTTATCGCGCCCTGCGCGTGGACAAACTCACCTACGCCGCGCTTGCCGCGACCTTCGACGCGCATCTACGCGAAGCTTCCTTCAAGGAAATTCCCGTGCTTCACATGCTCGCCGTTTCCTATGAAGAACTCGCCAAACGCGCGCGTTCCTTTCGCTCGCGCTTAACGAAACACGCGAACGCCGGTCTTCGCTGTGAAATCATCAAAGGCCATTCCGCCATCGGCGGCGGCGCAGCGCCAACGACGCATCTGCGAACACCGCTCATCGCGCTCTCGCACGAAACGCTTTCCGCAGAAAAGCTGGAACAAGCCTTGCGCGTTTCAAATCCGCCCGTCATCGCCCGCATCAACGAAAACCGCGTCCTGCTCGACTTGCGCACCGTCGCCGTCGAAGAGGAAACGGAACTACTAGAAGCTGTTGCCAAACTCTCTCTCTAGAAAACGGTGCTTCTGCTTAAGATTTCCGAACAAAAAATATTTCCCTTGTATTAAACAATGCTTTTCATTGTATAATGCGGTTTGCGCGCGGTGATTCCCGTCGCGCACGTCGTAGTTCCATATCCAAACCTGCCTTTTCCTTTTAAGCCACCGTGAAAAAAACACCCGCCTTCTCAAAGTCTATTGCCGCCTCGTTCGTTATCGCATTGCTTACATCGCTTTCAATTTACGCGCTGTGGAGCATCGGATTGCTCGCTTCGCTACAAGCAGCCTTTATGCTCGCGCCGAAGAACGGCGGCGAAGTCTTTGTGCTCAACAGTTGGCAGGCGACGATGCTAATCGTCGCGGCGGGCGTCGGCGCGGGCATCTCATTGCATTTGTTGAGCGCGCGACGCGTGCTGCCTTACGTGCTCGGCGCGCTTGCATTGCTGTGCGCGGTGAGTTTGATTGCTTCGCGCTTTTTTCACATTGATATGTTGTTTGCGCCCGTCGCTTTATCGGCGCTTACGGCAATTTTCGCGGTGCAGCTTCATCGCCTGTGGATAGTCGATGCGGTGCTGACACAGAACGTGCGCGGCGCGGCATCGCAGACAGGCGCTCTCGAAGGCGGCACGGCGAACAAACGTTTGATGAGCGGCTTAAAGCTTCTGGAAACTGTTTTGCCGCTCGACGAAGCGGTGATTTTTCAGCCGGATGAAAACGGCGCGCTGGCTCCTGCGGCGCGGCTGCGCGCTAACGGCAATGCCGCTTCGGAGACAGGCCGCCATAACGCATGGCGCGAGGGCGTAGGGTTGTGCGAACAAGCGGTGGCGACTGGCCAATTAGTCAGGGCAACGGCGACAGCGCAGCAGCAGTCGGGCGAGGCAGATCAAATGAAGGACGCGGGCGGCGCGGCGGCGAGCGTGGCGATGCCTTTGTGCCATGAAGGGCGCACGCTCGGCGCTTTGCTGGTGCGCCTGCGTGAAAGCTTCAACGAAGAAGATCGCCCGCTGATCGCGGCAGTCGGCGCGCAGTTGGCGCGTAACTTTCAACGCGACGAAGCGCGCAAACATGATGCGGCGCATGAATCCTTTTCTTTTCTCTCGACGCGCGCAGCCAAGCGCCGCCTTGAATCATTCGGCGTCGTCAGCGGCCTTTTAACAGAGCAGCGATTTGGCGCGGAAGTTTTGTCCGAAGCATCGGACGGTCACGCCGTCGCCTATCTGGACGGCACGCTCGCTTACGTCAGCGCGCCGATCCTGCGCGCCGCGCGGCTCGAAGAAAAGGGCGCGGGCGAACTCGATCTTTTCGGCTTGCTCGATTGCTTTCGCGCGGGAGTTTTCGATGAGCCGTCCATCGCCGTGCGCCGCGTGCTGCAAACAGGCGACGCCTACGAGCGCGAGCTGTTTTTCGCGGAGCGCAATCAAACGCTCGAACTGCGCATCGCGCTTGTCACAGAACGCGCCGTCGAAACGAAAAGCAACGCGCAGCAACCGCTCTGCCTCGCCGTCACCGTGCGCGATGTGACACGCATGAAGGAGTACGAGAAATTAAAAAGCGACATGATTTCCTTGATGGCGCACGAGCTGCGCACGCCGATCACAAGCATCAACGGCTTCGCCGAACTGCTGGCGATGGACGAGGGGATTCCCGAAGAATCGCGCGAATTTCTGAACATCATCTGCAACGAATCGCAGCGCTTGTCGAAGATGATTAATACGTTCCTCTCCGTGACCCAACTCGAAGCCTCCGACCGGCAGGATGTGTTGAAGATTCCGCTCAAGGTGGACGACGTCGTGCGCGAGACGCTGGCGACGCTTCACCCTGCGGCGAAAAAGAAACGCATACGCCTCGTCGAACAGCCGACGGTTTCCCTGCCGCCCGTCGCCGCTGACAAAATGCTCATCACGCAAGTCGTCACGAATCTCGTTGACAACGCAATCAAGTTCTCGCCCGAACGCACGACAATCACCGTGACAACCGTGCTCGAAGCAGACACGGTGCGCGTACAGGTCGAAGATCGCGGCTACGGCATTCCGACTGATTCGCTTGATCGTGTCTGGGAAAAGTTTTACCGCGTCGCGCGCGACGGGCAGGACAAAGAACAGGAATCAACGGGTCTCGGCCTATCATTCGTCCGCGAAGTCGTCGAACAACACGGCGGCACAGTCGCACTCGAATCCGAAGTCGGGCGCGGCTCAAAATTCAGCTTCACACTGCCGCGATTGTAAAGCGGTGTAATTGATTTATTGGAAAAGGGTTTTGACCTGTGCGTTTGTAGATTGACGGTTTCAAACCACAAAAGGAGTTCTATTCAAATGACGCAAGCAATCCGCAAAGGTTTTGCCGTCGCGTTGCTTGCCTTCGTTATCGGCAGCGGCGCGACGGCGACCTATCGCAAACTTTATCCGCAGTATCGCTACACGGGAATATCGCAAAGCCTGATTAGCCCAAGCGGTACGATTCTGAAGACGCGCGACTACAAGACGCCCACAGGCAATATTCTTGTTCTTAGAATAATGGCTCACTCCGATGCGGAGGCGCGCGAATTTGTGGCAAATGGTTTGCATAATGCGCGGCTCACGGAACGGGAGATTCTACGTGATGATACAGGCAAGCCGATTGGAGAAAGAACTGTTCTGGTTCATCAGCCTACTGTGGCACAAAGGCCGCTCACAAAAGTAATACTACTAAAGGGATCATCAATGCTCACCGCTCTTAGCTATAACAGCAGTGAACTATTTGTAGTGGAAAAGATGGCCGCTGCTGACTTTGATTTCTGAAACAAGAAACGCGCGCAGTACGCAAATCAAAACGTCGTGACCGATAAATCTTTGCCCTTTAACTCTGCCCGGCCTTATTGATTGTTCCTCTGCAATTCTCTGCGCCGCACGCGCATCGTTTCTTATCCGAATGAAGCGTCATCACGTAGTCGAGCGTGATTTCGTCGCCGGGATGGATGTCGCGCAGGGCGTAGAAGAGTATGTGGTTGTAGAGGATTTTCATGTAGCAGTTGGGCTGGCAGGAATGGTTGATGTAATGCGTGCCGTTACCCCAGCGGCTGCCGTCTATGCTCCAATTACTATTGATGGCGCAGATGCGCAACACGCGGCGATTATGCGCTCGACGCTCGGCTTCCGCATCGGGTATTAACTCGCCCGCGTACTCGGCGATTTTTCTGCCGCGCCGGAAGGTGGCAGTGGCAAAGCAGCCTTTGCCGTTGATTTTCGATTTCCTCACGGCGAGACCTTCAGCGAGTTTTATCTTCATGGAAAAGAGTTTGGCCGCCCGCGCGCTTCCTTGCAAGCGACGACGGGCGGCCATGTTTTTGAGTTGTTAATTTTCGGTCTTACTTCAAACGAAAACTGCGCGCGATGGAATCCGTTTGATTGCGTATCAGCGTGAGCTTATCCTTCGCGCCCGTGAAGCGCAGCGAGTAGATTGTGCGATTGTCAGCCCGCAGGTAATAGATACGTCCGAGCATAGGCTTGCCGCCGCTCGTAAATTCATAGGAAACTATGATGCCGTTCAAGCGACCGGCGAAGGTTTCTTCGCGCCCGTCAACATAGCCGCGCAGGAAACGCAGCTTTTGATCGCTCTCGCGCCGCGCCAAATCCGACACGCTCTGGTTGGCTTCCACGACTTCCTTGCGCACGCGCAAAAAACCGTCATTGCGGTCACCGTAAACGAACTCCGCGTGCTGGTGAGCGCTGTCCGGCTCCGTCACAGTGCGCCACGCCGCGCCCGGCAACTCAAGAGTGTACTCAACGCCCTCGCTTGTAAAATCCCGCGCCTGCGCATAAACAGTTATGACTCCGTAACTAATAATAGCTAAAGCGAAAACAATTGAACCAATCAAGCGCTGCATATTATGTATCTCCCTCGATATTTGGCTCGCATCGAATTGCAATTCACATGCGTGTGAAATTTTAACGCGGCTTTTAGAACTAATCTCATAAATTCCTGCCGACGTTCCGAAGTCGCGCAAACGTTCAGCTAAATTTGCCTTGAGGCACCATTTATAGTGTTTGTGAAGAAACTTCTAGTTTCAATTTGATTCGTGAGATGCTGCACAAATAATCCACCGTTGTCTGACATATACCTAAAAAGCCGGACACTTCGTATATGTAATACACCTGCTCTCGAAAGCAATCCTTCATAACAGGAGAAAGCATGAAACTCTCAGGTTATGAACAACTAGGTTATTACACCTTGAAGCAAGTTGAAAATGGAACATTCGTTGGTGAAGCCTGTCTGTCGGCAGGCTTTACCAAGCAGATATTCTACCGTTAGAAAAGAAGTTCGCTGGATGGTCGCTGCCGAATTTGCATGACTTCGGCCAACTTGAAGACAAGAACTAGAAGCTCATACTATCAGTTGCTAATATTACATATGGCAATCACATACGGCAAGATGCGTTACGAAAAAAGGTTCTATCTTAATCGTCGAATGCCAAGCGAATTTGCGGTATGCCAGCAATGAATCCGAGCCGCACAGAAAATGAAAACTTTACATCTCGAATCTACCCAGATTTTGTGAATTTGTTCCTACGGAGTACCTTTAAACTGTTCGTTCGCTTTTACACTCCACAGCAATATCATAGGCAACAGTCTCTGCGCTATCTGATTAGGGTCTAAAATAGTTAAGCGCATTTCAACTGCGCCTAAACTACTGAAGTGCAAAGACAAAATCCCCAGATACCTGATTAATATCATTGACCTATTGCTGACACATATTTCGTCGCTATAGCAGCTTTACTTAGGCGTATTCCCAAAATCATGGTCTGTTATCCAAAATTTCGTACTTTCATACCACCTATTATCAACTTTTGAAGCACGCGCAAAAACGCAGTCCACTATATTTATTGAAGATAGGGGCTTTTGCCGTACTCCGGTGATAGCTCTCTGATATTGGCATATTACTTGCATAATCGCTTTAGTGAAGTACACGTACTCAATAAAGTAACGACTCACCATTACGAGCCAAAATGGTAACCTAATTAGCAGATTTCGTTGTAGGAGCAACAATAAAGTATGAAAAATAGAAAATGGACAACGTGGGCGTTAGTCGCTGCCCTCGTGTTATGCCTCGCCAGCGTGACATTCGGTCAGGAACGCGCGGGCACCATTCAGGGCACCGTTAGCGATGCTTCCGGGGCAAAAGTTCCCGGCGCGACTGTCGTCATCACAAGTGTAAGCGGCACCGGTGTTGCAGGCATAACTCCCGGCCCGAGTACAACATCGGGATTCACCCGTACCATTACCACAGACAGTGATGGTTTTTACAGTGCGCCGGAAGTGCCACCCGGCTTTTATACGGTTTCGACAACTGCCACTAACTTCGCGCCAGCTAGAATCGAGCAAGTTGAAGTTGTCCTTGGGCGTGCGACGCCCATTAACTTCGCACTCGAAGCTGGCGGAGTTGGTGCCGTAGTTAATGTTTCAGGCGCTGATGCACTGGCGATTGACACGACAGATAATAAGGTGCAGACCAACATCACCCAAACGGTGATTGCGAACACGCCAAAGGGCGTAAACTTCTCAAGCCTCCTGCAGGTTGCGCCCGGTCTTCGCGCTGAGCCGAAATCCGGTGAGTTTCAGGTTGACGGTGCGAGCGGTTCGGAAAACACCTTCATTATTGACGGTCAGGAAGTAACGAACTTCCGCACCGGTACATTGGCTACTGGTAATGGCACGGCGAACAACAACTTGCCGTTCCAATTCATTCAGGAAGTTCAAGTCAAGACTAATGGCACCGAGGCCGAATTCGGCGGCGCGCTCGGCGGCGTTATCAACGTTGTGACCAAAGGCGGTAATAACGATTTTCATGGTGAGTTTGGTATGTCGTTCAGACCCAGCAAACTTTCTGCCGGCCCCCGCCCGATTCTTGGTGCCGACCAGTCAAACTTATTCTTCATTCGGCCTACGAGAGACACAGGTCTCGGCACTTTCCCGACTGCAGTGCTCAGCGGCCCGATTATAAAGAATCGTCTTTTCTTTCTCGCCGACTATACGCCGCAGTTGTTCGTCACCAGACGTACCTTCAATTTCGGTCCCGGAAGTGGTTTCGCACCGGGTTCATCCAGCCCGACCTTCAGGCAGGAAATTAAGCAGGACTATACGTTCTTCCGCTTGGACGGAAATATCACCGAAAAGTTACGCGTTTTCGGAACCTACACCTACAATCCGACAAAGATTAACGGCTTGATTCCGACGAACACTACGCTTTCTAACACCGGACCCGTTGGGGTAACCACCTTGAGTCCGGATGTTCAGTTTGCTCAAGGTGGTCGTGTTGCGTCACAAGACTACACTATTGAAGGTGTTTATACCCCAACATCCAGACTCGCTTTTACTTTGCGCCAAGGGCGCAGTTACTTGAATGAGAAGGGGTCGGGCAACTTCGGCGTGCTGAACGTCGTTAATACCCGCTGCATAAGAAACGATCCGAACGGCTCGTGTAGAGCTGGCTTCAGCACCATTCCTGTCGGTGCTAATAACTTTGTCGCTAAAGATATCTCGATTCGGACGACGATTGACGGCAACGGCAGCTTTTTATTCAATGCCGGTGGTCGTCACCAACTCAAAGGCGGCTTTCAGCGTAACAGGCTCTTCAACGATGTTAGCAACGGCAATTTCGGCACCGGTGAAGTACGTCTCTTTTACGGCGGTACGATTGCCGATACGACGGGCGCACAGAGAGGCGCTGGGCCGGGTGAAGCCGGCTACGGCTATCTTCAACGCTTCGGCACCAACGGTATAGCGGGCAGCACCAATCTCGGTCTTTATGTCCAAGACCAGTATCAGCCCTTCAGCCGTTTGACGCTCAACCTGGGTATTCGCACCGAGCGTGAAGACGTGCCGTCATTCTCTCCTACCGCTGTCGGAATCAAGTTTAACTTCGCTGATAAGATTGCTCCCCGCCTCGGTTTCGCTTTTGATCCGACAGGCAAGGGCAAGTTGAAAATCTTCGGCTTCTTCGGACGTTTCTATGATCGCTTCAAATACGAATTGCCACGCGGTTCGTTTGGCGGCGACCAATTCCTGCGCGACTATTTCGTGATTAGCTCGGCGAATACTAACTTCACACGGTATACACGCGATTTTGCGCTTGCTAATAAATTCAGAACGGCAGATTTCCGTGTGCCTTCCAATAGCGCGTCGGACTTCCGCGTCGATCCGAATCTGAAGGCCATTCGCCAAACGGAATATACGTTTGGTTCGGAATATGAAATTTCAAACGGCTTTGTTGTTGGCGGACGGTTTACACGCAAAAACATTGACCGAACAATCGAGGACGTTGGTATCTCCGATGCGTCAGGCAACGAGATATTCTTTATCTTCAATCCCGGTTTCGGCCAGTCTACAACATCACTGATTCCTAACGTACCGGGGACGCCGAAAGCCGTGCGTCGCTACACCGGTTTGGAATTTAAAGTTGACAAGCGTTTCTCGCAAAACTTTAACGTCAACGCTAGCTACACATACAGCCGTTTGTTCGGTAACTACAGCGGCCTCGCCAGCTCGGACGAAAACGGTCGTACCAGCCCGAGTGTTAACCGCGACTTCGACGAACCGTTCGAGAAGTTCACGCCGAACGGCGTTCCCGCACTCGGTCTTTTGCCGACTGATCGTCCGCACGTCGTCAAAATCTTCTCCGGTTACACGCTTAATTACAAAAAGCTGTTCGGCGGAGGAGAGTTTGTAGGCAACAACGATACGACTTTCAAGGGCAGCTTTTTCGGTGAAAGCGGCACGCCGGTCACTTCGCGTGTTTCTCTCTTGGGGGTCGATAGCACCGTTCTTTTCGGACGTGGCGATCTTGGCCGAACCGGCAAGTTCTACCAGACCGATCTCGGTCTGACACACCGTTACCGCTTTGGTAACGACAATCGTCTCGCGGTTGCCTTTGACATTGACGTGCTCAACGCATTGAATAATAACAGTGAGTTGGGTCGTTTTGAATTGATTACTTCGAACGATTTCAGCGGAACCACTCTGGGCGGAACGACTCCAGTCAGCAACGTCCAGCGAATCTTCAACGGCGGCGTACTCACCAATATCCAGAAGAACCTGGGTACGGCTGCGTTTCCGGTTGACGCGCGGTACAACAAAACCAATATCTTCCAGAACCCGCGTTCAGTTCGTTTCGGATTTAGATTCAACTTCTAAATCACTGTTCGAACCTTGAAACTTAAAGCCCATCCGATAAATCGGATGGGCTTTCTTTTTGCCTATATGGGTATCGACGCTTGCGCCCTAAAAAACAAAATGATGCTCAATATAAGATCACCCTAGAAGGACTCGTCTCATGATCGCTCGCGCATTGCGTTACGGATAAAACTGGCCATAAAAGGATTGGGTTTGCAGCATTTGCCGCTTGTATTCAAGCTTTCATCTCAAGGCCGGCACTCGAAACGTCTTCAATTCCTTCCAGAGGATGGTGAGGTTTCCATCCGCGTCTTGGCGAACTATTCGGAACGCAATCAGAGCGTCATACCTTTTATATTTTACAGAGCGAAGTATGTAAGTTGAATCAACTGAATTTGGCACTGACGATTTGTAAATGAACCCGTCCTCTCCAATTCCCTGTGACAATAAATTGAATTGCCGTTTGGCGTCTTCAAAAGTAACAGGTGGAGACATTTTAGCAAGGTACTCCACACCGGGCGTTTCAAGGTTTAGCGTATCAAGCGGGATGTTCCCTAGATGCGCAATCCCACCCAAAGAGTAGTCTGCAATACCTGTTACGAGCACACCTTTTCGCAGCGCGATGTCTGCCCACTCGTCGAAATCGTTGCGCCGCTTCGTGAAAGAGTAATAGGCTCCGTTGCCTTTGATCGGAACGAATGGCTTTCTTAAGTCCGCTACGTTAACGCTTCTGTTGTCGTTGGCGGCAAGCAAGCGAAATATCCCCGTGCCGTGCTGGTGCAGGAAACTTGCGTTGGCTTTTTGGTCTTCGGCGGAAGCGGCGAGAACCTTTTCCCACTTTGATGGAAACTGATGATCCCATATAGGTTTACCACCTGTCCCCACCCCGCCCCGTTGACCTCTTTCCGGATATAACGCACGTTGATTGGCTATTGCAGTTTGCCTCGTCATGTCCATACTACCCGACGGTATGCTTTCAACCACAGGGTTTTGGGCAAACGCTTGCATCGAGAGCGTCCCGGCAAGGGCAGCCGAGTAAAGCAAATGCAAACGTCCAAAATGTTTCATTGATCTACTCCTTATTTAATTCTTCTTCGGTACGTTTAGCGTTGGAACTTGAAACTTCTTCAATTCCTTCCAGATAATAGTAAGGTTGCCGTCTGCGTCTTGCCGAACTATTCGGAAAGCAATCAACGAATCCGACCTTTTATATTCAATTGAGCGAAGCACATATGTCGTGTCTGCCAAAACAGGCATTGACAATTTGTATGTGAATTCACCATCCGGGACTCCGCGCGCCAAGGATTTGAATTGTTTTCCTGCTTCGTCAATGGTAGAAGGCGGAACGAACTTGGCGAGGTATGCGACGCCGGGTGTTTCTATTGTTATAGATTCAAGTGCTGCGCTTCCAAGAGTGTTCATCACTCCCAAAGATCGAACGGCAACACCCGTTACGAGCACACCGTTTCGCAAAGCGATGTCCGCCCACTCATCGAAATCATTGGTGCGCTTCGTAAAGGAATAATATGCACCTCCACCCCTAATTGGAACAACAACGGAGTTTCTCGGATTACTTGCATTGACAGTAATGTCACTGGCAGCGAGTAAACGAAAAATTCCCGTACCGTGTTGATGAAGGAAGCTCGCGTTGGCTTTTTGGTCTTCGGCAGAAGCCGCGAGAACCTTTTTCTCCTTGGACGAAAGCAGCGCTGTCGTACTAGTTTTATTGGGGAAAACGTTACTGCTCGTTTTGTTCGGTTGTCCGCCAGGCCTTTCAGCCATTTTGTTTAGGGTTCGGGAGTTGTTTATATCCGTCTGCGTAGATGGATCGTTGCTACTGACCGGGGTGTTCCCTGGACTTTCGACCACAGGATTCTGGCAGAGTACCGGAGCAGAGACTATTCCGGCGAGAGTAATAGAACAAAGCAATTGTGAATATCCAAAATGTTTCATTAACTTGAATCCTTCTGTTTAGAAGAAATTTTGGCGTTTGTGAGCCTTGTGCCGCCGCGTATTGTTTTGCGTTCACTTGGCTTTTGTGCGTAAGCGTTGAATGACTTGCCTGATCGAGTCGGCGTCGCGGCAGTCCGGCTCCTCTTTAAGAAAAAGGGTTAGCTCGTTTGCCGCTTCCTGATAGTGTTTTGTATCACTGTACAATTGCGCCAGATGCATATGGACGACCGGAACGCGACTGCCTGCTAACGCATATGCGCGCTTCAAATGAGTTTCCGACTCATCGAATCTCTTGTCCTTTAGCAAAACAATTCCTAGCCATAGATGAGCGTTTATCGAATTGGGATTTATTGAAGCGGAGCGGCGTAAAGATTCAATCGCCGCTGATAGTTGTCCTAAATTATATTGAGCGATGCCAAGCGCATACAAACTCGTTTGACCGCGCGGATTGACTTCGACTGCCTTAACCAGAATAGGAGTTGCGGGTTCAAACTGCTTACGTTTAACGTATTCCACTCCCAAGTATTCCAGCGCGTCATAGTATCTCGGAAAGACACTGATAGCCTCTTTCAATTCAGACAAACCGATTTCCGCGTTGGTGTCTAAATCTTTCACTGCCTTTTTGTATAATCTTTTTGCTTCAGGCGGAACGTCTTGGTAAAAGATAGTTCCCGGAGCGGATAAAATACTCGCACCTGAAGACGCATTTCGCTTTACGCTTAAGACAAAATCCACTTGAGCGGATTCGCCGCCGCGTTGTCTGACCTGCCCGCCTTCCATTCGGACGCCAAAATTTGCGATGTCCACTTCTTTAGTTTGGCTGGCGAAATCTGTTCCTGACGCAAGCACCTGTACGCGAAATGTGCCTGATAACATTCCTTTAAAGTAGAAGCGGCCTGAGCCATCAGTTTTCGTTCGGTCAACTTCGGCTTCGACATCATTCAAAAGTAAGACGTACAGGTCTCTTAGCGGATGCCGCTGCTGGTCGCTAACGTGTCCATTAATTGAATTATTGGTTTGTAGTACAGGTGCTGCAAAGGATGGCTGCACCGTTGCAGTGAGGGTCTGCGGACACGCAAACGGCGCAGATGCAGTTGAGTTTCCCAACACTCCCAATAGCAAATAAATAAGCGCTAGCATAACGATTTTACCGAAAGTTGATAAAGGTAAGAAACCGCAGATAAAGACATCCGCGTTTTTTAAGCTTTGCTGTAGTGGTCAGCAATCTTAACATAAATAAATCGGCGCGAACAAACTAAAATCAAACAGAACTGAACACCTAGCAGCCTGATTCAGTGCGGTAATGTATGGAGAACGATGAGGTTGTTATACAAATCTACAGGTTGCGGTTTTGAGTTCTAGATTTCACAGCTAACTATATTCTTCGGGCACAGAATCTTATTTATGCAATAACGCCGAGAACGATTATGATTCCAAAGAATCACACTTGTAACAATTGATTTTCAAGCACGTTGCCTTGAACTCGCCTGATGTCTTCAATGCCCTTTACTGCGAGCACTAAAAGACTATCCATTTCTTCGCGCGTGAACGGCGCGCCTTCGGCCGTACCCTGCACTTCGATGAAACGGTTATCGCCAGTGCAAACAATATTCATATCGACTCCGGCGCGCGAATCCTCGTCGTATTTGAGATCGAGCAAGGGCGTGCCGGAAACGATGCCGACGCTGACGGCGGCGACTTCGTTTGTGAGCGGGGAGCGAGAGATTTTACCTACGCGAAGAAGTTGGCGGCAAGCAAGTGCGAGCGCGACGTAAGCGCCTGTGATCGAAGCCGTGCGGGTGCCGCCGTCCGCCTGCAGCACATCGCAGTCGATTGTGATGGTGCGCTCGCCTAAGATTTTCATGTCAACGACGGCGCGCAGCGAGCGTCCGATGAGGCGCTGAATTTCGTGCGTTCGCCCGGAGGGGCCGCCGCGTCCCGTTTCGCGCTGCGTGCGTTGATGCGTGGCGCGCGGCAGCATTGCGTATTCGGCGGTGATCCAGCCTTGCCCCCGCCCGCGCAAAAAAGGCGGCACGCGTTCTTCAATCGAGGCCGCGCATGACACGCGCGTGTCGCCCATTTCAATGAGCGCGGAGCCTTCCGCGTAAGGCAAAAAACCGGGCGTGATTTTGACAGGGCGCAGTTCGTCGTGCGCGCGTTTATCCGTGCGTGTGTAGCTCATCGTTTCCCCAAACTTCAACGGCCTCTAAAATTTTCGGTGCGCTTCCCAAGAATCTTTCGGCGACGCGGCTGAATCTTTCGGCAGCATCCGTCACGTAAAAGTGATCCAGATCATCGCACAACTGTCTCGGCTGCGGGTGCGCGATATTCGCGTTCGCTGCTTCCGTGCGCGCGAGTTTATGTTTCTGCAAAAGCTCGACGACATCCAACGCCGCCGCTTCGCCTGAATCAATCAAGCGCACATCGTCACCCATCGCTTCCTGAATCGCGCGGCGCAAAATCGGATAATGCGTGCAGCCGAGTACGAGCGTGTCAACATTACTATCCACCAGATCGCGCAAATATTCCGCTGCTACTTGCCGCACAACTTCTGTGTCAGCCCATCCTTCTTCGGCAAGCGAGACAAAGAGCGGGCAGGCGCGTTCCATGACAAAGACGCGCGGATCGAGTTCCCTGATTGCAGCGCTGTAAGCTTTGCTCCCGACAGTTGACTCTGTGGCGATGACGCCGATTCTCTTCTGCGCTGAAGCTTCGACAGCCGCGCGCGCGCCGACTTCGATCATCCCGATAGCCTGCACGTTAATCGCCTTGCGGATGGCCGGAAGCGCGAGCGCAGAGGCGGTGTTGCAGGCGACGACGAGCAGCTTGATGCCGCGCGCTTCGAGAAATCCGGCGTTCTCAATGGCGTAGCGCTCGACCGTGCGCAGAGACTTTGTGCCGTAAGGCACGCGCGCCGTGTCGCCCAGATAAATGAAACGCTCGTGCGGCAATTTCTCATGCAGCGCGCGGTAAACAGTCAGGCCGCCGACGCCGCTGTCGAAAATGCCGATAGGAAGATCAGGCTTCAAGATACTTTATACTTTATAAAAGAAACGAGCGGCGTGGTTAGTCGGCGGCTAATCAATAGCTGGTCAAACGAGAAAGTTAAAACTCAAACGAGGAAAATGAAAAATGGAGGCGCAGGGAATCGAACCCTGTTCCAGAAATCGACGCTGACGGAATCTACATGTGTAGTCGCTTCTCTTTTCGCTCTCCCTTTCGAGAAAGCAAGTTTCGCTCGGCGTTCCGGTCAGTGAAGCGACGAAGACCCGGAACATAAGCTAGCACGGCTTAATCTCGCCCGCTGCCACGTGCCGAAGCAGCAGGCCAGCTCATCTGAGTGACATCAACATCCGCGCGCATGAGCAACTAGCGGTGTGACGCCTTGGTGCCTAATTAAGCAGCAAGGGCCAATTCTTGATTATTGGCAATTGTGTTTCCCTACGCTTTTTAACGAGCGGCATAAGGGCGCCCGACATGCATCCAATCAACGATCCAAACTCCTGTCGAAGCCTGTCGCCCCCATAAGGTAAGAAAATTATAACGGGCGCACGCCGCGCGAGTCAAGTTAAAGGCCATTTCAGGAATAACGTATAAATCGCTTTATCTTAAGAATTTAACTTGTCCTGCAGTCGCTTCGCCGGAGACTCTCGCCATGCCCGCGCGAGTTGCGATATAATCGCTTTAACCGATGAAGCATGTCTCCCCGCACATCGTTTTTACTATTCAAGAATACGGCGCGAGAATTTCTCCGTCAAGACGGCAATCAATTAAAAACAGAACGCGACACGTTTCGCTTTGTTATTAGACATGCCTCGCTTTATTTTGAAAAAGGACAAGCTCTAAATGTCTGCACAACCTCCTGTAACACCGCCGCCCGCTTCGCCGCCGCGCCGCGCGACTATCGTTGCGCCGCCTATCGCCATAACCCGCCGTTATCAACTACGCAATTTCTGGCTGCCAGCCGTCTTGCTGCTGGCTTTGACGGCAGGCGGATTGACAGGCATCGTCGCTGCCTACGAGCTTAATTATTCGCGCGCGGCGGATGAAGTGAAATCGCTCGCCACTTATCAGCCGAGCGTCGTCACGCGCGTTTACGCAGACGACAACAAAACCGTGATCGGCGAGTTCGCTCTGGAGAAGCGCATCCCGCTCAAGTACGAACAGATTCCGCCGCGTATGAAGAACGCGATTCTCGCCATCGAGGACGCGCGCTTTTACGATCACGTCGGCATCGACCCGATACGCATCGTCGGCGTCATCGTCAAAAACCTGACGACGGGCAGCCGCGAAGGTGGCTCGACGCTCACGCAGCAACTCGCCAAAAGCCTTTTTCTTTCCAGAGAACAAACCCTCAAGCGCAAAGTCAACGAATGGGTTGTGGCGCTTCAGATCGAACGCTACTACACGAAGAATCAGATCATAGAGATGTACGCCAACAACATCTTTTTGGGCGCGGGCGCTTATGGCGTCGAATCCGGCGCGGAAACTTATTTCGGCAAGCAAGCCA